>Ga0194112_10002152_pt1 | contig 28489 bp, 30 predicted proteins | sample TA2MahC400mmetaG_FD_146191 | JGI IMG/M metagenome (GOLD analysis project Ga0194112, IMG submission 146191) | Freshwater microbial communities from Lake Tanganyika, Tanzania - TA2015016 Mahale Deep Cast 400m | ecosystem: Environmental > Aquatic > Freshwater > Lake | place: Tanzania: Lake... | reverse complement strand
CATCGAAGCTCTTGCCCTCTACTTGCCAGGTGTTCGTATCGCGCCCGGGAACGTTGAGGTGGGTGGTATCTGGTGGTGCCCGGGCACCCGGCAACCCACCCGGCAAGAAGTAAATAACGTGGTGAATGGCTGGGGTTACTTTAATTCCTCATACAGCTACTTTGGGCGCGTCGATTGTTGGCGACCAGGACAAGCGACCCGGGCTGATGATTTGACTGCCAAGGAACTGCGGAGTGATCGGTTATTGATGAGCGACGCGTTGTCTTGGTGGGACTTCGGAAAGCTCTGGACTTACAATCATGGCCGGAAACCAGGAATTGTTCAGGACCCTGGACCGCCGGGAATCACCGGACTGAATCAGCTTTATGGCGATTGCCGGGTAACCTGGAAGGCTGCAAAGCAATTTGATCTTCCGGCGCTTTATGCACGAAGGGTAACGAATGGGACAGTTCGAGCGACCGTAGGCGGCATTACTTTTTATTAATTGCTTTGATAAATTACGATCTGATTGTGCTCCATCATGCCTGGTGATTTTGTGCATAGCGAAACAGCCAGACGGAAATCCATGCTGTGTGCGAACACTGTTCAAGGACTCAACGTCTTTCAACTGGTGAAGGCGCGACAGGTCTTTTATCGAGTGCTGTAAGTGCGGATTTGCCATAAGCGTCGGGATGCAGTTGAGTTATCCTCGCGCTGTATGATCGCACTGAGAAATTATATCCGAAGCTCGTGGATTGGGAGGCTGCTGCTCTTCCCTTGGCGCATGAAATTGGCTCTCGCCGCCACGTTGCCGCCCGTTGGTCAAGCCCTGGTCTGGACTTTCAAATCTCGCGAGCATCACAATTTCACTTACGAGTTACTAACGATGTTGAACTTCATACTTACCCCTTGCGTCCCACCGGTCGCACCGTTCTGCTCCCCTTATGCCGCCGGATTCCAGGCGACGTCCACCTGATGCGCTACTGATCATGCTCGAGGTGCTGCTGCTGGCGGTGGTGATGACGTGGATCATCCCGGCCGGGGAGTTTGAGCGCTCCAAGTCCGGCTCGCGCACGGTCGTCATGCCCGGCACTTACCGCGCGGTGGAGGCGGCACCCGTGGCATGGCACGGTCTGTTCACTGCACCTGTGAAGGGTTTCAGCGACAAGGACGCGGCGCTGATCATCGGCTTTGTGTTCTTCATCGGCGGGGCCTTTGCCGTCATCAACGCTACGGGAGCGATCGCTGCAGGGATCCACGCACTAATTCGACTCGCCGGAGAAACAGCGTGGCGACGCCGGTTGATCATCCCGGTGCTGATGACCGCTTTTTCAGTTGGCGGAAACACTTTCGGCATGGCGGAGGAGGTCCTGGTCTTCGTGCTGATCACCATTCCCCTCGCGCGGCGGCTGGGGTGGGACGCAATTGTCGGCGTCGCCATCCCGTTCATCGGCGCCGGCGTGGGGTTTGCGGGCGCAGCCTTCAATCCATTCACCGTCGGCATCGCCCAAGGGCTTAGCGGACTTCCTATCTTCAGCGGATGGCCGTTGCGCATGGCCCCATGTGGGCGACCCTCACGGCCATCGCCATCGCCTACGTGATGCGTTACGCAGCACGCATCGAAAAAGTCACTTCGAGTAAATACCCATCGGTAGACAACTTGGGCACAAACACCGAGGAACTCACCGGGCGTCGTGCTGGGGTGCTGCTTTTGCTGGGCGCAGGCATGGTGCTACTCGTTTGGGGAGTGACAAAATGGGACTGGTACATCGTCGAAATAGCGGGTCTGTTTCTGGCCATTGCCTTCGGCGCCGCCGTGATTGGCGGAGTCGGACCCAACGAGGCCGCCCGGCAGTTGTGTTCAGGTGCCCGCGACATGGTGGTGCCAGCGCTTCTGATCGGTCTGAGCAAAAGCGTGCTGCTATTGATGCAGGAAGGCCGTATATCGACACAATCCTGCACTCAGCCAGCCAAAGCATCGGCGGTTTGCCCCCAGCACTTTCCGTTCAGGCAATGTTCGCCGTGCAGTTTGGCATCAATTTTTTCGTGCCGAGCGGCAGCGGGCAAGCTGCCCTGACCATGCCCATCATGGCCCCGCTTTCCGACCTGATCCACATCCCGCGGCAGGCAGCGGTGCTGGCGTTTCAGCTCGGCGACGGGCTTTGCAATTTCGTGATCCCCACCAGCGCCGTGACCCTGGGCGTGCTCAGCATCGCCGGCATCTCATTCGGTGCGTGGCTGCGGTGGGTCGGCTGGCTGATGGTCTGCCTGATCGCTGTGGGCATGATTTTCCTCGCCCTCGGCGTTACCGTGGTCCGCTGGTGATTCGTCGAACCGATGTTCAAGACTAGGCGGAACGTCGCACGGCCTAGCTGGCCTCGCATCGTTCTATCCACATCTTGCTCCACGGGGCGCAACACCGGCCTTGATGTGCGCGCGGAAAACACCGGGCGAGGCGGCAAAGCGGCGTAAGCCGGCTTGCTTAAAATTCGGAAGAACCCGTACATCCGCCTGCATAGATCAAGCACAGGGACGGGTAGTAGGATATTGTCGGCGATCCAAGGACTAGGCGCCTCAGGAGCCGGTGAACTCCGCGCGAGCCGCAGCGAGGCCGACTAATAGGAATTTGCTTTTCACGGCTGGAGGCGAAGCCTGAACGACAGGAATGCGAGTCGGCGAAGCGCTCGCGTTGGACTGTGGAGATGTTGACCTGAAGCCGGCGCTCCTGACCGTTGGCCTGGCCAAAGGGAACCAATCGAGAATCGTTCCGCTCCATTCATCGACGGTCGTTGCGCTCCGCGATTACGCGTCCATACGAGACGGTGTTTATCCGCAGCGGGCAACGTCGAGCTTCTTCGTCTGGGACGGAGGAGACAGCCTTCCTGCAAGCCCTCTGATAATGCCGAGTTGAAGAAAGAAAAACGGGCGGTTCCTCAATGATTTTGAAGAACCGCCCGGTTGCTCGGCATTATCCTGGGCTACAGAAAATAGCCGCCGAACGTGAGGAGGCGGTGCGTTGGATTGCCGAGGAAAATCCGTCTCCTCACGTCGGCGGCTACGTGGTGAATCGGGGTTTTCACGCAGGCTCATTATGCCGGTCATCGGCGCGACCGATCGTCTCGGCGGCGAGATCGTCGAACGCGGCGTGCATTTTGGCGAAGTCTTCGCCACGCTCTACCATCAACTCGGCATCGACACCAGCCACATCACCCTCCCCGACCTTTCCGGCCGTCCGCAATATCTCGTGGACGCCTGGCATGAGCCGCCAGCACAGCAACGCCGACTTTCCAGTCGCCGAGTCTCGCCCCGTGAGAGAAAATCCAGAGCAAACGATTTCCGGCGGTCTGCGACTCTCTCACCGAGTAAGCCGGTTGAAAAACTGGCGCTACGAAGCTGAATCGGTTCATCCGAAAAACGGCCATTCAAAACCACAGATTACGCGGATGACACGGATGGATTGGATGTTTGCCAAACGCTCCGGCGCCTGTTCTTTCACCCAGAGATGAACAAGCGGGCTAGGGACTCCGTGAGCGAAAGAAACGTCTGGCCTGGTCCGCCTTGACCGGCAGTGGGCTTGCCCCTGAAACCACAGTCCACGGCCCTTTCAGGTCATTCGCTGATTCGAGCGTGGCGGTGAACGTGATCGAGAGTCCGTCCGCTGTCCGGGTCGCGCTGATCGTGGGCAACGTGGAAGTAATCGGCGTTTTTGCAGGAACCAGCACGGCATTGTTGAGCAACCTGCCGTGGTTGGCAAAGGACGAGGCATCTTTCACCACGCCGCCGATAGCCTCATCAAAGTGGTACAAGGCGACCGTGTCTTTATCGGGTGTGAACGCGGCTGTAGGGACAGCGAACCCGGCTTCCGTGTAACGGATGACTTTTGAGATGCGGACCTCATCGATCAGCCCTTTGTAGATGCTATGCGTATCCCCTCCGCGGACGCGGCGACCCACTTTGAGGCTCGCATCGGTGTCTCGTAGAACTCCCGGTGCTCCATCTGCGCCCGTTTTGTCGAAAGCCAGGAGAAATTTTCCATCGACAAACGTCCGGATGACAAGGCCATCCCACGTCGCGGCGACATGCGTCCACTTGTTCACGGGAACGGTTACTTGACTGTCCCACCACTCCCACGGGAGTCCAGCGGGTTGAACGGCGACCTGGAGGGACCCCTCCGTTGCCAGATCATTATTCCTCACAGAGATCTCATAGCTGTCTTCTTTATTCACGATCATATATTCATTCGGGTGCGTATCATCGCCGAGATTGGTCGTTGGATTGACCCACGCCTCGACGGTAAAAACCGAGCCAAGGTCTCCATCTAAGCCACTGTGATCGGGAGCCTCAAAGTAACTCTCTGGATCGCCTTCGAGTTTCAAGGCCATCTGAGCGGCATCACAAAGATGGGTTAAGGCACAAACAGTCACGAACAGAGCGCGTATCGCAAATTCGCATTTTTTCATAAAGGGCCTCTTAGTATGATTAGCAGTTCGATTTTCTCTGACCGCCAACGGAAGGGAATTTGGTTTTGCTACCAGCGCAGAGTAGGCCGGAACACGGTTCCGTGTCAAGGAACCACGGACATTGGCCCAGGGCAAACGCATCTAAATTCCTTCCGGTTTCCCACCGAGCAGTCGCAATAGATAAGCGTGATCCCAATCGGCGTTGAGCTGTTTGCCTTTGATTCCGCGCTTTTTGGTTTTCTCTCGTTTCAATAAGTTCAAGGCCAGCCTGCGCAGCGTGGCCAGATTCTCGGCGGCATAACCAGTACGCGCACGACTCTGGTCCTCGCGAAAACAGACGTCCATGCTCCAATGCACTTTGTTCTCCACGCCCCAATGCCCGCGCACCGCGCGGGCGAACGTGGCCACGTTGAGTTTTAAACTCGATAGATAATACCTCCGTTCCACCCTGGTTTTGCCATCGATCTCTCGGATCGATTCTGCCATCCCGACACTGCGCAAGCCTTCCCATTTGGCTTGATCGGCAAACCAGTCCATGCAGTCACTCTGATAATAGCGCCGGATTTCAAATCGACCATGATCTTTTTCCACCGTCTCCAATTCCTGCATCCGACTGACTTCTTTGGGCATCAGCGCTCCTTTGGGCCGATGCTTTTTCTTCTCCTCCAAACTCGCATCCAGAAAGCTTTTGACTTCCTCATGGACTGTTTCCTGATTGCCTTTAAGCGCCAGCACATAATCCGCATCGGCCTCAATGATTTCCTGGGCAATCTTCTTTTGGCAGCCCATGGCATCAATCGTCACGATGCAGCCCCTCAACTCCAGGACCCGCAATAGTTGCGGCACCGCCGTGATTTCATTGCTTTTTTCCTCCACTTTCAATTGCCCCAAAACCAAATTATTACTCTCGGCCCAAGCGCTCACCACGTATTTGATATTGCCCTTCTTGTTCATCGCGCGCCGCAACGCTTTGCCATCCAGCGCCACAATCTCTTGGGCCACCGCTTGGCGCAGGCTCTGCGTCCAGCGCAAAAAGCAATCCAGAAACGCTTGCGGATCCAACGCCGCAAAGACTCGATTAAATGTATCGTGCGAGGGGATGCCGTTGCGCAGTTTCAAAAACGTTTTGAACCACTCCTGCTTGGCTTGGCCAAAATCTTCCATGTCGTTAAACGTTTCGGCACCGCACAGCAGCGCACAAATGGCAATGACTAAGATGTCGACTAAATCGTGAGCTTTGGTGCGATCCACGCGTGGATCGGGCAGGTCTTTGTAATGTTCGATCAAACTTTGCTGAGGATGCGTGTTTTGCATCCATCTCATTTATACACGTACAGAAAAAGTACAAGCGCCCAATTGTCTCACTTGTCTCGCTTGCTGGCGTCTCTTTCGCTCAATTTAGATGCGTCTGCCCTGCGCGCGACTCCCCACTGCATTGACAGGCTCCGCGGTTTATGACATTGATTCGGCGCAGCCTAAATCCGGCTTCGTTGTGAGGTTGGATGCGGGGGAACCACACCCGGAGAAATCGGGTTGGGGCGAGCGGCAAAGAAGCCTTGCCGGGGCCACTTTCAAGGCCTAGCCCGTCAGCTAACCTCGCCGGCATTTGAAAGGGCGATCCTCTACGACCGCAAGTGCGGTTGCCACGATTTCCCGAAAAGAACAGCGTTCCGTTAAGTTGAACTGGCAAAATCTTGAACCATTGAGACCGACGCGCAGAGATGCTTCCGTTATGTGCGAACCGGGTCAGGATGGTTTACGGTGAGGCAATGGTATGCAAGCGAAGGATTCTGATCGGCGTTATCTTGCGGGTCTGGTCATTGGCGCGTTGGGAGTGGTTTTTGGCGACATCGGGACAAGTCCGCTTTATGCCCTGCGCGAATGTTTTCATGGTGAGCATGCTGTTGCCGTGACGCGCGCTAATATTCTGGGCGTTCTCTCTCTCATTTTCTGGTCGCTGCTGATTATCGTTTCCATCAAGTATCTCACGTTTGTCATGCGCGCGGACAACAAAGGAGAAGGTGGGATCCTTGCTTTGCTCTCACTCGCGCTGGGAGAGCGCGCGGCGACACGCAGACGAGCGCATTGGCTCACCGCCATCGGCTTGTTTGGCGCGGCCTTGCTTTACGGCGATGGGATGATTACGCCCGCGATTTCGGTCCTGAGCGCTGTGGAGGGCTTGCAGATCGCTTCGCCTGTTTTTCAGACGTACATTATTCCGATCACGGCAGGCATTCTAGTGGCTCTCTTCTCGGTTCAGCGCTTCGGCACGGGACGTGTTGGAATTACGTTTGGGCCGGTCACCTTCGCGTGGTTCGTTACGATTGCCGTGCTGGGAATTAAGGGCATCCTTCAGTCACCCGATGTCTTGTTGTCGCTCCATCCTTACTATGCAGTCCGTTTCTTTGCTGACAACGGTTCGACGGCCTTTCTGGCTTTGGGCGCAGTCTTTCTGGCGGTGACTGGCGCCGAAGCTCTTTACGCGGACATGGGGCATTTCGGCGTGAAACCGATCCGTTTTGGGTGGTTTGCGCTTGTGCTGCCGTCATTGCTGCTCAATTACTGGGGACAGGGCGCGTTGTTGTTGAATGATCCCGGCGCTGCGGTTAATCCGTTTTACAGTCTTCCGCCGAAGTGGGCGCTCTATCCGATGGTGGTCCTGGCAACGATGGCGGCAGTAATTGCTTCGCAAGCGCTGATCTCGGGCGTGTTTTCGCTCACGATGCACGCCATTCAGTTGGGCTATTTTCCGCGCCTCGAAATCAAACACACGTCGTCGGATGAGCGCGGTCAGATTTATCTGCCGCAAGTTAACTGGGCTTTGATGGTGGCCTGCATCGGACTTGTTCTGGGGTTTCAGTCGTCGAGCAATCTGGCGGCCGCGTACGGAATCGCCGTGACGCTCACGATGATTGTTACGACTATCCTTTTTTACAACGTGGCGCGGCATCTCTGGGGATGGAGCCTCTGGAAAACGTCGGTCTTGTGCAGCTCATTTCTGCTTCTAGAAACAGCATTCTGCGGCGCGAACTTCCTTAAGATCACCCATGGCGGTTGGTTCCCTCTCGTGATGGGCGCTTTCATCTATACGCTGATGACGACATGGAAAACGGGCCGCCAGCTTTTGCGGGAGCGATTGCAAGCGGCGACCATTTCTTATCGTTTATTCCTCGATGATCTGCTCAAGAGCAAACCGTTGCGCGTGGCTGGGACGGCGGTCTTTATGGCGGGCAATCCTGAAGGGACGCCGATTGCGCTGCTGCACAATCTGAAACACAACAAAGTCCTGCACGAACGAACTGTCGTCCTAACCATCGCCACAGAAGAGATGCCGCACGTGAACCCGGAACATCGCATAGACGTCGAGTGTTTGCATGACGGCTTTTACCGGGTCATTGGACGCTACGGCTTTATGGAGGAACCGAGCGTGTCTGAAGTTCTCAAAGCTTGCGAAACTAAAGGGCTCAAATTCGTGCCCGAGCAGACGACCTATTTCTTGAGCCGCGAGTCGATCATTCCCACTCAGCATCCCGGAATGGCCATCTGGCGCGAGCGATTATTTGCCATCATGGCCCGAAACGCGCAACCCGCGACGACGTTCTTCCGCCTTCCCGCCAATCGCGTGGTTGAACTCGGCATGCAAGTGGAACTGTAATGACTTCTGATGTCGCGATTCCCAGTGCGCGGTTCTGCGGAGGTCCGCGAGCACTCGCAGCGCGATTTTTCGCTGTTCTCGAAGGAGCATCCGGATCGAACAGCATGGCAGAGCACGGCACAGACTTCATAGCAGGCAGCAGCTCTCAAGCGCGGCCCGTCAGTGTCGCGGAGACGGTCAACCCACCACCGGAACAAGGAGTGAGTCTTGTCAGCCAGATTTTCAGACATCGTCTGCGGCAGGAAGATGTCGAGCGCATCCTCGCCGCACTATCCACATCGGACCGGGTCGAATTCGTCAGCAAGATTGGGGATCTTTTGCGGCGCGTCTCAGCGTTGCTGGATGTTTACAACCGCATCGCTGATGTTCTTTCGTTGGACCTTCTGCTCAAGCGGTTGATCGAGATTATTACAGAAGCGCTCAATGCGGATCGCTCCACGTTGTACCTGTACGATCCCGAGACGCGCGAATTGTTTTCGCGGATTGCGCAAGGTGACTTGACCCAGGAGATTCGGTTTCCGAGCCACCTGGGCATTGCCGGCTCAGTTTTTACCAGTGGCGGAGGAGTGATTATCAAAGACGCGTATTCCGATCCGCGCTTCAATCAGGAGGTGGATCGCAAGACGGGTTATCACACTCGCAACATACTCTGCACTGCGCTTCGCAATAAGAAGAGAGAGCTTATTGGTGTCAGCCAGGTCCTGAACAAAGCCGAGGTCCACTTCAGCATTGAAGACATGGCGATGCTCGAAGCCATCACGACGCAGGCGGCGGCCGCGATTGAGAATGCGCAATTGCACGACAAGGTCGAACGGGCGCGGCGCGAAGAGGAAAAGATGCTGGAGGTCGCGAAGCGATTTCCACAGAACTCCCGCTCGAACCTTTGTTGGGCAAAATCATGCATGTGACCACGCAGATTCTCGATGCCGACCGCAGCACTTTGTTCATGCACGATCCTAAGACCAAGGAACTCTGGTCACGCGTGGCGGGAGGTGTCGGCAGAAAGGAGATTCGATTCCCGGATTCGGCAGGAATTGCCGGGTCTGTCTTCACGAGCGGAAAGACACTCAATATTGCCGACGCGTACAAGGATCCGCGGTTCAATCAGGACATCGACCGCAAGACCGGTTGCCGGACGCGCAATATCCTCTGCATGCCGATCATTAATAAGGCCGGGCGCGCTTTGGGAGTCACGCAAGTCTTGAACAAGAAAGGCGGGCCATTTACCGCCGAAGATGAGAAACGCTTGAAGGCTTTCACCGCCCAGGCCGCCATTGCTTTGGAAAACGCGCAGCTTTTCGAAGATGTAATGAATGCTCGCAATTACAACGAAAGCATTCTCAAAAGTCTGAGCAACGGCGTGATTACGCTGAACGCTGAGCGGACCATCATCAAAGTGAACGAGGCTGCCTCAAAGACTCTGCGCGTGAAGGAGACGGACATCATCGAACGACCGGCCGCTGAGGTCTTCAAGGGCAAGACAATGTGGGTTCTGGAGAGCATTCGGGACGTGGAAAAGACCGGCACGACCGACTTCACCATGGACACCGACTTGGAGCTCAAGGATGGAACGACGGTTTCGGTGAACCTCGCCGTGGTGCCCCTCATTAACATCAAGAATCAGCCGATCGGCTGCATGCTGGTCTTCGAAGATATTTCCAATGAGAAACGCGTCAAAGGCACGATGGCGCGTTACATGAGCAAAGCTGTCGTCGACCAATTGCTCAAGGAAGGCGCAGACGCTCTGGTTGGCTCGGTCCAGGAGGTGACGATTCTGTTCTCTGATATCAGAAGCTTTACGACGTTCTCCGAGCGGATCGGCGCGCGCGGCACCGTTTCGATGCTGAACAGTTATTTCACCGAAATGGTCGATGTGATTTTCAACCAAGGCGGCATTCTCGATAAGTATATCGGAGACGCGATCATGGCTGTTTTCGGCACACCGTTCAAAAAGCCTGAGGACCCCGACAATGCCGTCACGGCCGCAGTCGAAATGTTATTGACGCTCCGATCGTACAACGCGCAGCGCATCGCCGCTGGCGAGGAGCCGATTGACATGGGGGTGGGAGTAAACACGGACGAAGTTGTCGCCGGCAATATCGGATCGCAAAAGAGAATGGATTACACCGTGATTGGCGATGGCGTGAACCTGGCCTCGCGGCTAGTCGGCGCGTCAAAGTATTACGGCGCCAGCATTCTGATTAGTGAATCGACCTTTAACAAACAGAAGAGACCTCGGATCGCGCGCCATCTCGATCTCATCCGGGTCAAAGGCAAAGAGAAACCGATCTCGGTCTATGAGATTCTCGATTTTCATACCGAGGAAACCTTTCCAAACCGGACCGCGGTCCTGAAGCTTTTTGAGAAAGGGTACAAACAGTTTCGAAAACGGGATTGGGGATACGCTGCCGGCACGTTTCGCGACGCGTTAAATCTTCATCCTGGGGATGTCGCGTCGCAGCTCTATTTGGACCGTTGCTTGAAATATCAAGCCAATCCACCCGACGATTCTTGGGACGCTGTGTTGACGATGACGTCGAAGTAAGGAGCGCGGATGCCCTCATCCGCGTCGGGATTTGAATGCCCTGCCCTCGATGATTACTTTGCTTGGCGTGTGCGGATGTGGGCATCCGCGCTCCTATTGCTTCACTCTCCGGTCTTGGTATCCGGCCCACACCAGAGCAACCCCGGCTTGTTGAATCTCTGTTCGCGTTGGAAGTCTTCGTGCTTGATAAAATGCACTTGCCGCTGAATCCCATGATGACGGCGCCTTTCTTGTGCCTTCGGCCGACACCTTCCGACTCGTTGGGATATTGGCTGGCGTCGTGACCCGGGTTCGGACCCCACACACCGTTGAAGTTTCGAATTTCCGGTTCCCACATCGCGTAAGCTGCTGAGTTGAACGCGGCGAGCTTATGCGTCTTGCCGTTCGCGAAGCGCCCGAAACTGCAGACGGCGCCATTGATAATGTAGCTCGAGAGCCGTTGCTGCCGGCGTTGCCAGGAGACGTGATTCGTTTTGTCGAGCGGACAATTATAAGTCCTCCGTTCCTTGAGGAAGGGCCAGTAAAGCCCGGCTTCGATATTCTTCCATTCATTGGTCTTTAAAGGATCCGGAGCGCGTCCGCTCACGCGCTGATACAACCAGCCTAGTCCGTAGTCATTGGCCCAATTGGGCCACGGCATGAGATCTCTGTTCTCGTCGCTGTACATCAACATCGCGAGCGACAGTTGTTTGTTGTTGTTCACGCAGTACGTCCGGCTTGCTTTCTCTTTAGCATGAGCGAGCGCTGGCAAGAGCAGAGAAGCCAGGATGGCGATGATGGCAATCACGACCAAGAGCTCAATCAAGGTGAATGCCAATGGTGTATGCGCGGGGGCAGGGGAGTGCATCGGGAACAGGTTGGCCGGGCTTTGCATGCGGAGCCAACTAAAGTGCTCCCGAACACATTATTCGAGCTTACAACGCGACCGCGGAGGCCAATTCCAAAACAAGAGCAGGAAAACAAAAGCAATCAAGGGCAGCCAACCCACCAACGCCAAGCCGAGATCAAATGAGCCTGTTCGGTCCACCAGCCGGCCAAAGAGCTTTTGAAAAGGCGACGAGGTGACCCACGCGACAAATCCGAGGAGACCCGTCACTTTACCCTGATGGCGCGTGCTCAATTCTTGCGTAAAGGAATAGTAACAGGGGAATAATCCGAGCGCGCCTGCGCCGACCAGCAATAATAAACCGAGCAACCCCCACCCTTTGGGGGCAAACGCCGCCAATGTCGTCAGGGCAGTAAGTGCTGCGCACAGTCCATAAACAGCGACGCGCGACGAGTGAACAGCCAAGCCACGCTTGACCAGCCAAAGAGAGATAATGCCCGCGCCAAGGCATCCAACATCGGTCGCGATATAGTATAGCGAGTTGAAGTACAATGCCGCCGACTCCGTATAGCCGCGTCCTTCCTGCAGGAACTTAGGCAACCACGCGCGGATCAATTGCCAGCAGATATTGATGCAGGCGACAATGATGGTCAGGACGAAAAACCGGCGGCTGAACACGATTCGCCAAAAGCTCCTTTCGCCGTCCGGAGTCGCGACCTGTCCGCCTCCAGATTCTGCAAGGCTGAATGCGGCTTTGGAAAAGTCGGCCTCGCGCAACAGCGTAAACCACGCGACCAGCCAGAGGACTCCAAGGCTGCCGATAATAAGAAAGGGTTGTCGCCAAACGCCGGGCTCTGTCCGGCCAGCCAACATCCAATTCATCACAAGTGGTGTGAGAATGGCGCCGAATGAGGCGCCGCTTTGCAAGACGCTGTTGCCCATCGTCCGTTGATCCCGCGCCAGCAAGCGTTGCGTTGTCTTGAGCGCGCATGGCCAATGGCCCGACTCAAAGAAACCGAGCAGCGTGCGGCAAAGGAGCAGGCCAGGATAGCTTTCCACCAACCCCGTGAGGAAACCCATCAACGACCAGCCGACCACGACAGCCGGATAAAGCCAGCGCACGCTCCATTTGTCGGCGACAAAGCCGAACACTAAAGAGCCCAAGGCAAACGCATAGCCAAACCGCATCTCGAGAATTCCATATTGCTCTTGAGAGAGGTTGAATTCCCGGCTTACACGCGTGGCAACGCTCGGCAATGTTTGCCGATCCATGTACATCAACATCGAGGCGCACAGAAGCAAACCGCAGACGGTCCATTTCCACAGCGTGGATCGCGTTGGAACGGCGTCGTTCATACTTTCGTCGTAGCGCAGAGTCTCACTCTATTAGTATGGCGCGGGATTATCGCAAGCCGCGACGATTTTTCGCAGCGCGGACATTCTTGTCCGCAGCAATTTGAAATGAAAAGCGCGCGTTCGAACTTTCGAAAACCGCCAGGCATTCGGACGTTGCTGCGGACAAGAATGTCCGCGCTCCGTTTTGGTCGCGGCTTGCGTCCGCGTTGCGCTGCATGGCCGACTTGTAGTTGGCAGCGTATCCTCATTGTCCAACCTTTTCGAACTTGCTGAAGTGCTGCAGATTGAAACTCTGCGCTACGTTAGGGAAAGACGAAGGCCGCATACGACCGCTTATCCGTTCCACGATTTGCCATCCCAAGCAATGACGCGTTCGAGAAGCGACACCGCATCGTCGGTAAAAATGCGGAAGAGTTTCTCGCCTTTTTCCGCCGTGGCATGGCTGGGATCTCCAATATGACCGGGTCCAGTGCGTTCCCGCGTAATCCAACCGCGCGTCGCCGGAGTGAAGGGGCGGCCGAATTCGACGGGTTGAACTTGTTTCAGTTCGCCTACCAGGTGCGGAGCGATGCGAAGGATCATGGACGTTTCCCATTCGCAGGCGTGCCCCATTTCCTGTTGACGAAAGCCTGAGTCCGCTTGATGTGGTTTGCCTCCCAAGTGCCAGTAAGTGGCGAAGAGCAGAAGCAGATCGTCACGGCTTCGATGCCGCTGCCGCACTTCGAAGACAGCTTGCTTGCCGGGCACGTCGTTCCCGCCGTGACCATTGAGGATCACGAGCCGCTGGAATCCATGTTGAATGAAGTTCTCCAGCAGGCCGCACAGCATATCGAGGTAAGTGCGCGGTGGCGCTGACAACGTGCCAGGGAAATCGAGGTGATGATCGGAGTTGCCGAGCCACATCAACGGCGCAAAGAGCACGCGATGGTTCAGACGCTCCGACGAGCGCCGGATAATTTCGCCCAACAGGATGCTGTCGGTGAAAACGGGCAAGTGATGCCCATGTTGTTCGAGCGCAGCGACAGGGAAAACCACGGGCGTGTCTTTGCCCAGCGCGCGCACGGCAGGCCAATTGAGATCAATCAGATGCATGGTGTGGTGATATGCTACTCCGAAGGAACACGCTTAGGCAAGCCATGCCGCTCTGCAGACTGCCTTCGGGGTGCATCTCGACAGCACCCGCGTCCGAACGCGCGTTGGTCGTAACGCAGAGTTTCACTCTGCTGCGCCGCCAGCTTCGTGGGCTTAACAAGGCGGCGCAGCAACGCCGCCCTACCTTTACGTTCATGGAAAGTTTCCATTTCTTTTGGACACGCATTGGGACCCTGAACCAACCGGGCTGGAGGATCCGTCGTCGCGACAGCGTCTTGGACTGCGGTGACGGAGTCTGCGCAGTCACCGCTTTGGCGTCGGCACTTCGAAAACGCTGCGCAGTTCGGAACAAGTCCTGGGCTCTTTCACACTAAAGCGGCGATTGCGCAGACTCCATTGTCGCACTCCAAGACCTGTCGGCGTTTCGACGATCAGGTTCATGGGAAGCATCACCGTTGCGAAGCTGTGGGAGAAGGGAGAACTGCCCAATTGGTGTTTGGGCCGACGCCAGAGATTCGCCTTACTTGACGTTGTAGCGCGAGCGGACTTGTTCGAAGCGTTCCTTGGCTTCGTCGCATAAGCGCTCAAAGGCTTGCGCGTTGAGTCCGAGGCGTTCGTTGACTTCGGACGAAGGCAGCAGGTCGAGCGTTTTGCCCACAAGTTTCGCCTCAGTTTTTTCGCGCCGAGATTCGAGACGTAGACGATGTCGCAAATCGGATCGTTTCCTTGATCGGGATTGTGATGATAAATAATGCCTCGGACGATGCGCTCGGGAAACTTCCAATGCTGTGCGATGATGCCGCCCAACTCGCCATGGTGAACTTGCAGGATCTTCGTTTCGGCTTCGAGCACGGTGAGCTTTCCGGACGTCCGCGCTTGATGCATCAATTCGAGAATGTCCGTGCTGAGAAACCGCGCCATAATGAGTTTGCCAATGTCATGCAGCAGCGCCGCTGTGAAGGCTTCGGCCGGAAGGGGCACCTTAATGTGCGGTTGGATGACTTCGGTTACAAGGGCGGCAGCGACGGAATGACGGATGGACGCCATCGCGCGCGATTAACGTGAGCACTCAGGGGATAATGGCGTCCATGTGGTAAAAACAGAAAGCGCGGACAAGGCTGTCCGCGCTCCGGGCGGCTGACAATTCTTAAAGCGCTATTGCAGAGGTTCCCATTTCTTGTGCTTGTATCGTTGGTAAACCCAGCCGAAATCAGGGTTTCGTATATTGCCGCCGGCCCAATAGAAGCTCTCGCGGCCGTTCGAAGAATCGCGTGCGGCCTTGATCACGCCCGCATCTCTCCAAGTGTGACTTTCCGCATGGCCATCGGCAAACGATATAGTGCTGACGTTGCCATGAAAAATGGCAAACGGATCAACCCAACCCGGCGAGGGCTTAACGTCGATGACCCACGTTCCCTTGTTATTCCCGCGCGGGTCTGCCTCTTCTAGGAAGACCATCGCTTCGGCAGGATTTAGCACGGTGGTCAGCTTTTGATAAAAAGGTTGAGGACCGCTCTCGGCCGATGAACCCTGCCAGCCGCCGCCATTCATGCCATTGGCTTTCGAGTAACTGTCGTACGCATACCCGCGTCCGGGATTGAGCCGCTTGGTTCGCAGATCTCCCGGACAATGATAAGACCCCGCACTGTTGACGAACGGATAGAGGGCGCCTTTCCGAATACCGTTCTCGACGTATCTCTGCGCGGTAGTCTTTGACATCGTGGTTGACAGGTCCTGGTATTGCCCATTGTCGTTGTGTGGGCCGGGCCAGAAACCGCCCGCAGGGTTGCCGATCTGCCCGGGGTTTCCGTCAGTATAGAGCATCTTGTCGGCGTTATCCTCGGAATAAAGAATGAAACCTAGGAGGAGTTGTTTCTGGTTATTGAGGCAAGCGGCATTGGTCGCTTTTAGTTTCGCCCGCGTCAAAGCGGGCAGCAACATGCCGGCCAGAATCGCGATGATCGCAATCACTACGAGCAATTCAATGAGCGTAAACCCGCGGTCGTGGTTCGCTCGGCGCCGAGCAGCCAAATGAGTGTGAAAGGTTTTCATGATCCCGTAAACTTTCATTGATGGTTGGATTGACCACGTCATCCTTACGGCATTCGTGGCTCCCTGTGAAGAACAAAATGTCGGTAACGTCGGTTGCGTCGCGACGGCTGAGATTCTGCGCTCCGTGGCAATAGGGCAAGATCACAAACAGGCACTAAGTGGTTTAGGGTTCGAATTGGTTGCGCTATTGACCTCGGCGTTCGCATCGAGTGCTGAATTAATTTCGGCGCCGGCTGCAACAAATCGCTTGTCGGCGCCTTTAGGTCTCGAAGCTTCGCTTCCGATTCCGGAAGATAATCCGTTGACACCCGAAAGAATCGCCCTGGGTAAAAAGCTTTTTTACGATCCGATACTTTCCCAAAGCGGAACGATTTCATGTTCGTCGTGCCACCTTCCGGAACGCGGTTTCGCTAGCGACGCTGCTTTGTCGGCTGGCATTGAAGGAAAAAAAGGACGCCGAAATGCGCCGAGCCTCTTTAATCGCCTGTACGCCGCCTCTTTGTTTTGGGACGGACGCGTTTCGAGTCTGGAAGCTCAGGCGCTCGAGCCCATTCAGAATCCGGTGGAGATGGGAAGCAGTCTCGAAGCTGTTCTAGAACGGCTTCGGGCCAACGCGGATTACCGGCAAGCCTTCAAGCTGGCTTTCTCCGATGGTATCAGCACCCAAAACCTTGCCCGCGCCATCGCGTCTTTCGAACGGACTTTGCTCAGCGGCAATAGTCCTGTGGACCGGTTTCGCAACAGCCAATTCTCCGCCCTTTCCGATTCTGCGCGCCAAGGGCTTTGGATTTTCGAAAGCAAAGGACTTTGCTCGAAATGCCATTCCGGACGAAATTTTACGGACGAGAAATTCCGCAACACCGGCGTGAGCTGGGGCAAAGCGCCGAATGATTCGGGACGTTTCGAGGTCACCGGTCACGAAGCTGATCGTGGACGCTTCAAGACGCCAACCTTGCGCGACGTCTCGAAAACTGCGCCTTACATGCATGACGGCAGCTTGGTGAGTTTGCGCGAGGTCGTCGAATTTTACAATCGAGGTGGTGTGCCGAATCCAAATCTTGATCCAAGCATGAAGCCTCTCAATCTTTCGGATTCGGAGATTCAAAACCTGGTTGATTTCCTCGAGGCGTTAAGCGGTGGCAAAGTTCCTTCGACGCAGTTGAAATGATTGATGTGTCCGCGGGGTCTTGCGGTCGGAACGCGGCCTTGCCGGATTGCCTGTGATTACGGAACGATTGGCAGGTTCGGACGTTTCTGCAAGCGTGAACGCTGGGCACCGGGCAGCATGCGTTCGGCAAGCGAGCGCTATAAGCTATTGAAACGTCACCTTCAGGGACCGCGTGATTACGGCCCGGGACACCCGGCTGTCATCGGCCAGTAAAATATTCACTTCACTACTTTTCGGTCTGCGTCGCGCTCTGTTGCATCGCGACTAGTTGTTCCTGCCGCACGAATCAACAGCCCGAACGCGGAGTTCACACTTGGTGATTTGAAACACGCGTGTGACTTCGGAAGGTAGCGCCTAGCCGAGCGAAATCAAGGAAAACGGCCAGGTCCCTTGGCAGCTGCCATGGTGCCGCTAGGGGCGTTGGAACCAATCGATGACGAATGACTGCTGGCCAATGACGAAAGAATGACAAAGCTCCAATGCTTAATGAATTTCGGGCATCGCACGCGATGGTCGATGGTCAGCTCATTCGAACTTCGTCATTAGTCATTCCTTGGTCATTCAGATTTCGTCATTCGTCATTGGTCTGCTTCACGGGTCACGTTCTAGCTGAAAACGCTCGGCCTCGAGGCAGCGGGTTGAAACTCCTCTGGCGCTTGCTTATGCTGCCCCATATGGGACGTCAATGGCTTCATGCAAAACGGGCTGTCGCTTCGCTCAAAAAAGCGCAGGCCACCGGCAAGATCGTGCGCGAGATGATGGTCGCGGCCAAGTTGGGCGGAGCGGACCCAGAAAGCAATGCGCGGCTGGCGGCAGCGATCGAGAAGGCCCGCAAGGAAAGTGTCTCTCGCGATGTGATCGAGCGCGCCATCAAAAAGGGCTCAGGCACCGGTGATGAAAAAGTGGTGATGGAACACATCGTTTTCGAGGGTTACGCGCCGCACAAAGTTCCGGTCATCGTCGAAGTCTTTACGGACAATACAAATCGAACGGCATCCGAAATACGGGTCCTATTTCGAAGCGGCCAATTGGGTGGCGGCGGGAGCAACAAATTCCTTTTTGACCACGTCGGTCTCGTTGAAGCACATCATCCAGATGCCGGCATCGATCGTGAAACGGCCGCGATTGAAGCTGGCGCCAATGAGGTCGAACCGTTGACATCGCCGCAAAACGACGACATTCCCGAGACCGCGGCGGGCGCTCGATTCATTACGGACCGTCCGGCGGTTCACACGGTTTCGAGATGGCTCGCTCAAAATGGTTGGACGGTTGTCACGAGCGAATTCGGTTATCTCCCGAAACATTATCCTTCGCTCCATGACGCGCAACGTGTGGAAGTCGGCGAATTCCTGCAAGCGCTCGAAGATCACGACGACGTTCAGCGGGTGTGGGCGGCGGTGAAGTGACCGAGAGCAGCTTGCCAAGTGCGCAGTCAGATTGTCTCCGAAATAGATTTCCGGAAAAGTGCGGCAAACCTGCGGGTTTGCCGGAAACGCGGCAACGTCTTCCTCCCGTCGCAGAGGGTTGTGACAGCAGTTGCAGTTCTCTTTTTGGCAGTTCTTGGCAGGGCGCGTCACTCCGTGCGCGCCGTTTCCGCAAAGGGCCTTGGTTTTCCGGCCCTGTTTCGGCGCGCACGGAGTGACGCGCCCTGCCGTTGGTCCCAAAATGAGAACCGCTAGTCGTGTGATGATCATTGTCGTTTTGAGGAAATATGCTAGAACACAGACACAACCCAAACTCTCTTGCTCCTATGGCAAATCGTGAAGCAACCGAATTACATCTCGGAAGGCTGGCCGGATCGAGTGTCAATGTCGCAGGCGTCGGCAAATTGGAATTGACCCGCTTGATCAACCAAAACAGTGAGACATCGGTCTATGCGACGTCTCATCCTGGGATGGTCGTAAAGACGTTCGATGTGGATTGCGGCAAAGTGGGCGAAGTCAGTTACGGGCCTTATCTAAGCTTCCGTGTGGAAGTCGAGAACTTCGATGATATCCAAGGGATCGAAGAACTACGCGCACGCGTCCCGGCTTACTACGGATCGAACATGGACGTCGAACGGAAGTTTGCTTTTATTGCGATGGAATATTTGCAGGGCGAAAACTTGCTCGCTTGGTGCCAATCCGCGGCGGCCGCAGGCTATCCCGAAGAATGGGCCGCTCAATTCAGGGCGGCGCTCTATGACACCCTCGCGATCGTTCGGTTATTCCATCGCCACGGCATTATTCTCATCGACTTTAAGCCTGACAATGTGATCCGAATGTTCGACGGGGTTGTTAAGTTTGTGGACCTCGGCGCGTTCTTTACACCGCGCCATGGCCGCGACACCGAGAATTACGTCTATTCAGCGACACCGGACTACGCGGAATTGGTCATCGACACGTCTAATGTCCAGACGGGCTTGCCTCTGACGCAAGGATCGGACATTTTCTCCGCGGGCGTGGCCTTGTTCGAGTTAGCCACGGAAAACTCGCGGCTGGCGATTGCCGACGAAACTGCGGACAGCATGCTGGCCCAACCGTCAGTTTATCGCTTTCGAGATTCACAAATTCGCGATGTCTGGAAGGCTTGCCCGCATTTGCAGGACCTTCTGCCACTAGTCGAAACGCAACTCCAGGAACGTCGGATTCTATTTTCAGAGTTTTGGCACGTCTTAAAAGGTTACCTGGCTGCTCAGGTTGCAGAATGGGAATCCTTGTCTGAAGCAGAACATGAAGAGATGATCCTCAACACCGGGACCGCGTTCATCTCGGACCAACTTCCGCCGCAGTTGCAATGGCTGGCTCACCCGATCGCTCGTGCGACGACGTTGCGAAGTTTCCGCCTGAAAAGCGTCGCGGAACTTATGGACCTGCTCACCGAGCTGGCTTCCGACGCTGTCTGCGAAGATGTCATTCAGCATAATTTGCTCCTCCAGCTCGCGCGCGACCTTGATCCGCCCGTTCAGTTTCGCGAGTCACTCAACGTTTGGGAGGTGAGACTGAATCCGCAGACGGAACACTGGGCCATTTGCACACCGCTGGCCGCTGCGGAATTGCGACCGGTTGCCAGCTTCACATTTCTCAAACAAACACATCGCGACGATGAAGGACATCGATACTTCCAAATTGTGGGTGACCAGGAAGCAGATGATTTGGACGGCGAGAAGCTGACCTTGGCCCGGCTTGCTTACGACCACACGGCGTGGGTCGGGGCGTAAGCCGATACGCTCCTGAAGCCGGGCAAGTCCTTCCACACGCTCGGTCCTGTCACGTCACATCGCTGTTCGCATGCCCGCCGTGGCCGGCGATTCAGTGAAGCGAGCACATGGGCGTGAACCTTGGGTCGAACACCGTTCGTGCGTTGATATTGAGCAAAAAGCTCATCAAACAAATCAGATAAAAATGATTCAGATAAAGAGCCTCATCGAGAAGGAAGACATAAGTGAAACCGACACAGAAGAGTGCCGCCGACGCACGATAAAAAAGCCCGAGAGCGATCATCAATGCGAGAATGCCTTGAGCAGCAAAATGCCAATACATGCCATTCCCACTCCATCGCGGCAGGAACGAGAAAAAGCCGAAAAGGAATTCTGGATCGACGAAATTGCGCTTGACCGCCCCCGACAGCAGATAACCCCACGACTCGACAGCCAGCAACACCTCAAAGCAAATTCGAAAAACTGCCAGGCCTTCGGACGTTGCTGCGGACAAGAATGTCCGCGCTCCCTTCTGGTTGCGGCTGCGTCCGCGTTGCGCTGTATCGCCGACTTGCAGTCGGCAGCGCTCTCGCCTTATGCAGCGCGTTCGAGCTCTGCGCTAGCTCTGCCGAGTGAAACTCTGCGCGTTACGGCAATGGCTCGTCCTGGGCGGTGGCGATGTCAAGACGGCCCATTCTTCCCTCCCTGCAGCGACAGCACCCCAGAAAGCAAAGCATGAAACGTGGTTCGATTGGCGAGACTCGTCCCTGCCGCTTCAGCGCTTGGCGCAGGGCTCATTTTTCAGCCAGCGCCGCTCAAATCCGCTTCTCGTCCGCATCGATATAATCGACGAAAGTCTGGATATCGTCGCGATGCGTCAGCCCGGATTGTTCTTTGCGCATGTTGAGGCGCGCCTGCATCTCCGGTTCGCGGCCGCGATTGAGGATATGATCTCTGAAGGCGGCCTGCTCGGCCTCAGGCTTTTTTACATTCCGCCCGATCCAATCAGCGACCTCGCCGTCGGTAATGCTGTTCTTCACGACCTCAATAAATTGTTCAGCCGTGACGCCGGCCGTCTTGAGCCACGCGCCGTCGAAGCCTTTGCCAAAATTCTCCTGGTAATCGGGGTGAAGTTTTCCGGCCAAGTGCAGACGTATTTTGTCAACGAACCGAGGCAAGTACGTCCAACCGGCCATTTCTTCGCGAGGACTTCGTGGGTAGATGATCTTTTCCATATCGACGCATGGCTCCGAGCTATATCTCTTCTAACCGAATGTTGCGAAATTTCACTTCCGAACGATTGTCGTGATTCTGCAACCCGATGTAACCTCGAAGCGAACGATCCAATTCGGCATCGATGATTCGTTCCCCATTCATCTCAACGGTGACCTTCTGCCCCTTCGCAAGAATGGTGGCGTAATTCCATTGGTCGGCTGGACGGATTGCGTTCTTCGTCGGAGCGACCACGCTATAGAGGGAACCCGCGCCGCCCTTGGACGGTGGTCTCCCCGCCGAATCGTGAATTTGCATTTCATAACCGGTGAAGGCGGGATTTTTCTCATGCGCGGACCTGAAGAACACGCCACTGTTGCCGCCCTTGTTAATGGTGAACTGAAACTCGAGCCGGAAATCGCCATATTGTTTCTCCGTGCTCAGCCATGAACCAGTTTTCTCCGGATTGGTCGACCAATTCTGGCCGTTGCGCCCGATAAGAGTACCATCCTTAACTTCCCACTCGCCCCTTTCGATCTTTGTCCAGCCCGAAAGATCGCGGCCATTAAAGATGGGTTTCACACGCTTGTGCTCTCCGCGGATGCGTTTCAGGAGGTCGCGCGTCTTGCGAACTGCGTCGGCTTCGCCTTCTTGCGTGCGGGCGCCCGATTCGACGCCAACATGACCGTGATAACCCCAGTCCCGGACAATGCGCATCATGCGAAAATAATCGGTCTCGACGACCAAACCTTCCGCAGTGAACTCAGCCGACTTCGCACTGACCGCCTTCGCGTACGGCATGAACATTTCGACAGCCTCGTACCGGTTGACGGAATCCGGAAAATTGCCGAAATCGGGCAGTGTTCCGAAATTCGGCTTATTCACGCCTTTCATGACCGAAACCAACCATTCCGGATCAGATGACAAGCCGCCATGGTTTTCGATGGCAATGTTCAGCTTCCGTTCGGCGGCGTAATCTGCCAAACGCGAACAGCTCTCGACGATGCGTTCCCGCAATTCTTCCGCGCTGCCGGGCCCGCGAGCATTGATTCGAACGGTGTGGCAGCCCAAATATTTGGCGGCATCAATCCATGCGAAGGTCTTTTCAATCGCCAGGGCCCGAGCCCCTCTGTCCGCTGCGCCAAAGTCGCCCGTTGTATCGATCATGATCAACCCCATTTTCACTCCCTCCGATGCAGCACGATCCTTGAGGTCTTTCAGATAAGCCATGTCCTTGGCTTTCTCCCGAAAGAACTGATCCACGAATTCGATGCAATCTATGCCAAATTCTTTCTTCGCGACGCGCGGAAAATCGAGGTTGGTCAGCTTGTTCGCACGAAGCGTTTTGACCAGGGACCATTCAGCCAATGAAATCATAAAAGGTTCGTCATGGTGGTCCGCCCGCACAAGTTGGAAAGGAGCGAGAGAAACACCGAAGGCAGTTCCGGCGCTTAGTTTGAGGAAAATTCTTCGTTTCATAGGTTGCGCGCAGTTCAGCATATTTTCCGCAGTAACGCCTAGTACAAAAACACAATGTTCGAGAGTCTCGCGTTAAGAGCGCGTTTTAGCATTCCGTCAAATCGTAGCAGCCGAGGTAACGAGGCTCTGATTTGATTCGACAGTCAGACATAATCCCAGTCCCAGACAGAACCATTTCAGAGCCTCGTTACCTCGGCTGCTACTTTTAAAACAGGTTCTAATGCGCCACTCGCTGCCGATCTATTGGTTTATCTGCTTGCCGTAATCAGCCGCGGTTAATAGTTGGCTCAATTCGCCGGCCTGGCTCGGCGTCAGCTTGTAAAACCAACCGGCTCCGTAAGGATCCGAGTTGATCAAGGCGGGATTGTCGACAATTGCTTGATTCACCTCAGTGATGGTGCCGCTCAGCGGTGAATAGATGTCGCTGGCGGTCTTCACCGATTCTACAACAGCGCACGCTTCGCCTGACTTAAGCGCTCTTCCAACCGCGGGCAATTCGACGAACACCAGATCGGTTAACTCGTGTTGTGCATGATCGGTGATGCCGACGGTAGCAACGTTGTCGGTCATTCGCACCCATTCGTGGCTCTTGGCGTATTTCAGCTCCGGAGGAACTTTGGTCATATGATGATAATTCGGCTCGCTGTGATTTACTGAGCGAAGAGTCCGCCGTCAAACCGGTTTCTTGTAAATGGGCTTGGGGACGATAACAGCAGGAGCGAGTTTGCCCCGTATCTCGATGCGAAGACTCGCGCCGGCCTTCGCCAGTTCCGCCGGCACGTAGCCCATCCCCATGCCCATTCCAAGCGACGGGCTTTGCGTCCCGCTCACGACCTCGCCGATTTTCTCATTGGCGTCACTGCGCCAAATAGGATAGTGCGGACGCGGCGGAGCGGATTTGTCCGTCATCTTGAACGCGACGCATTTCTTCGTAACGCCGTTGGTCTTTTGATCCAGCAACTTGGAACGCCCGACAAAATCGTTCTTGTCCCAACCGACGAAGAAACTGAGCCCCGCTTCGACCGGCGTGGTGTTCTCATCCAGTTCATGGCCGTACAACGGGTAACAGACCTCGGTCCGCAAGGTGTCGCGAGCGCCTAACCCAGCAGGCTTCAACCCATGCCCTTGGCCCAATTCCACAAGACGATTCCACAACGATTCCATGCTCTGCGCGGGCGCCACGATTTCGAAACCATCCTCCCCTGTATAGCCCGTGCGTGCGATCCAGGCGGACTCGCGGTTCACCTGAACCTCGGCAATCTGATTTTTCTTCAGCTGGCTGGGCTTCTCCACCTTGGTCCCGCCCGTGGACGGATTGGAAATACATTGGTCGATGAATTCGATAACCCTCGGACCTTGTATGGCCAACGCGCCGAATCGATCAGACTCGTTGCTCAGCTTCGTTTGTTTGTCCGACGCGAATCTCTGGAATTGCTGTTGCAACCAATCCCAATCCGCCTCAATTCGCGAAGCGTTGACAATCAGCAGGAAATCCTCTTTCGCGAGCCGATAAAGATAAAGGTCGTCGATGACGCCGCCGCGCGCATTGCACAGGAGCGTATACTGCCCTTGGCCAACCTCGAGTCTCGACGCGTCATTGGTCAGCACATGATTGAGAAAGGCCAGCGCGGACGGTCCGGAAACACGCATATCCCCCATGTGGCAAATGTCGAACAGTCCGGCTGCCGTTCGGACCGTTTCATGCTCGTCCATAATACTCGTGTAATGGACGGGCATCTCCCAGCCGGCGAATTCGACCAAGCGCGCGCCGAGTTTCCGGTGGACTTCAAAGAGCGGCGTTCGTTTCAACATAGAACTGTAGAATGGAAACCGAAACCGAGAATTGAAATCCGGCGGAGTGGACGGCCGAACCTCTCAACCTGTTATGCTGCCGCATAAGCTCTCAGAAACTCCTCTCGCGAGATTCGCGCTTGGGCACAAATTGTCCTCAAAGTGGAACTCTTGATTCGTGGCTTTCTGGGCCAAAAGTCTCCAAGTGGAAGTGAATTGGGGACTTACAATCCGCAATTGCCTCTTCATAAGAATCCCCCTGGCCGACAACAACACCTTTGAGGCCGAGCGGACACGCGACATACCCATCCGGGTGCTTCTCAACGACTACCTCACGACGTTTCATGCATTCACAGTACACAAATCTGACGTGCTAGTAAAGCGGGCCTCCGGGTCATTTTGACGAGACTCTAGACGACCACGTGGCAGTCGAGCCCTGACTGCCTCAACCCCACTTCTCCGTCTTTAATTGTTCTTTTGGAATATTGAGGTCCTGCCGCACCAATGTCTCAGCGAACTCGACCAGTTCGTTCGGACCACAAGCGTAGAAAATTGTGTTCGGCAAATCGTGAATATGCTCTTTCACCCAAGCCGCATCGATTCGCCCGCGGCGTCCGGTCCACGGATCAGCGGGATGCAAACGCGTGCAGGTGACATAGAAATCGAAATTGGAATTGTCCATTTCCAACTGATGAAACTCGTCGTAGAAAATGATGTCGTTTGTTGTCCGCACGCTGTAGAGGACGGTAATCTTCGTTTCCAATTCTCGCCGCGTGGCCTCACGCACAAAGGCCCGGAACGGTGTCACGCCCGAACCGCCTGCGATGCAAATCAAATGTTTGTCCGGCTCGTAAACAGGAAGGAATTTTCCAACCGGTTCGATCACGCCCATTTTGTCGCCCGGCTTGGCCCAATCCACAATGCGCGTCCCCATTTTTCCGTCGCGTCTGACGGTGACCTCATAAAACCCGCGGTCCAAGGCGCAAGAGGAAAGTGAATACGCTCGTTTGTAGGTTGGCGTGTCCAGCCAATAGAGCGTGATGAATTGCCCCGTTTTGAAATCGATGTCGTAACCTTCCGGCCATTTGAATCGAATGGTTTTGGTATCCGGTAACTCCATCGTGACCTGCTCGATCACCATTTCCACAGTCTGTTTTGCCATAAGCCGAATTTACTCCAATGATCCCGCCAGTCCTAAATCGAAATACACAACAGCGCCAACGCTGCGGTCGTTGCACAACTGTATCCCATAATATGGTCTGCACAATCGGATCAGTTAGCGGGCGCTTGCGGAGCCTGCAATTTCAGCCGCGTTGCCACTTCCTGAGCCAGCACCTCGTAGGCGGCTGCGCCTGCACTGTACTTGTCATAGTAAATAATCGGTTTGCCAAAACTCGGCGCTTCGGCCAGGCGCGTTGTTCTTGGAATGACGGTCTCGAATACCGCATGGCCAAAGTGCTGCCGAACTTCGCCAACGACTTGTTGGGAAAGCTTCGTCCGCCCGTCGAACATGGTCATCACGACACCGAGCAATTCCAAACGCGGGTTCACTCCGGTTTCACGGAGCTGCGTCAGGACGCGCGTAATCATCGAAATGCCTTCCAGCGCGTAATATTCGGATTGCAGCGGCACGAGCAGCCAGTCGGCCGCGGCGAACACATTCAACGTCAGGATGCCGAGCGATGGAGGACAATCGATCAGGATCAAATCAAAACGAGCCGATTCTCGAATTGGCTCCAGCGCTTGCCGCAATCGCAGAAGATGATTGTCCAGACGGGAAAGCTCGATCTCGGCGCCGCACATGTCGGGTTCGCTGGGAATAATCTCGAGGCGGTCGAAGGCGGTCGATTGAATCTTCCCGGCCATCGGTTCTTCGCCGAGTAATGCGCGATAGGCGCTTGCGCCCTCCGCCTTTTCCAAGCCCAGGCCGCTGGTCGCGTTGGCCTGCGGATCGAAATCGACCAGCAGAACTTTGTAGCCGATGGCCGCCAAACAAGCCGCCAAATTCACCGAGGTCGTGGTTTTGCCCACGCCCCCTTTCTGATTGGCTATAGCTGTCACCGTGGTCGGCACGCCCTGATTTAATGAGACGCCAACACGAAGTTCAAGACTTTCACTGAAAAACGCGCATCATTTAGGATTTTGGAGCTCATTTAGAGGCGGGAGAGGGACTCAAAGGACCGGTGGTAGAATTGGCAAACCCTCGTCCGCTGCTTGCTTGCGCAACTCAGGATTGAAACTCATGAAGGTCGCGCCCGAAATCGCTGCCACTCCCACATGGAGTAATAGGCCCCAGCCCGGCGGTTGATGTTGGCAGGCTGCGTTCCAAGCGGTCGCCTTCGCGAAAGCAGCTTCCAAGTCGAAAGGCACAATGACGAACACTTCTTCATCGAGGTGCTGGCGCCACACCTGAATACCCGCTTTCCTGGCAATGCAACTGGATTCTGTCCTAGCGCAGTGTCTCAATAGCAGTGCCTCCCGAACAATCAGCGCTGCGAGGCAATCGATGCGACCCCTTCACTGCAGCTGCAAACCTTGAGGCAAACCTTCGCCGAAGACTTGGTTCTGCTCCTCCCGCTCCAATTCTCCGCCTTCTCGAACCAATTTAGTGTAATGCGCTGGCGCCTGATCCGTCGTCATTCGGTTCACGACCAAACTGCGGACCTGTTCTGAAAGATCGCGGTAGCGATCGCCGGTTCGGCGCACCATCTGCATGACTGTGAACCACGGCTCCTTGTCAAGCTCTGGGAATCTCATCAGAACCTGAACCCATCTTTCGACAACCTCGATCGGCACGAGCGTATTGAGCGGGCCATACATTGGAACGCGCGATCCGATGCGTCCCAGAGCCCACGCGCCCGCGCCTCCCCACAAAGTTGGCCCCTTTCTCTCCAAGTGTTCGATCAAGAGATTGCCCAACTCGATCTTGACTTCAGCGCTCAATAATTCCAGGGACCCGAGCAGCCGCCACGCTTCCTGGGTTTCATGCGCACCGAACCTGAAATCGACTGCGCTCGAACTCTTGGCGCGCCGGCTTGCTTTCTCAGTGCGCGCTCGCAGCGCGGCGATCAACGGCTCCGCCAAAACGCGTTGTTGTCCGGGAACGAGGCCACCGGCGATGCGACGCCACAAAATCCACCACTCAGCCCGGCAAAGCTCGTTGCTGGAATGGTGAATCTTGGAAATCCGCCAAGTCTGTGCAACTCGCCAGTCATCGACCGCGACGCCGTAGCCCGGCCGAAGCGAAAAACCCAACAGGTTCAGCCAGCGCGCCTCGTGCAAGATGCTGCGCTTTCGCCCATCCTCCACTTTCAGCAGTTCTTCCCAAAGCCCGCGCAAAAATGAAGGCGGCAATTCGAGCCGCGTGGCGCCCATGATCATTTCCATTCGTCGAACCAACTGCTCGGGCGGTGCGGATTCGTCGGGACTGGCAAATGTTTTCTGAATCAATTCGCGACACTGCTGCACGAGCTGTTCGTCAACGAAACCTGCGCGTTCGCCCGCCCCTTCATGAACATCGATGTCTGTTTGGGTCGCCGATCTGACATCAAATTGAAGTTTCCACTTTCTCGAACCATTCAACTCGGAACACCAGACTTCCATTGTGCCGATCTCGCTCAATCGCGCATGGAGTTGGACCGAGACGGTTCCCGCCGAAGCCGATTTGCTCCCGGCTCGCAGGACCGTCCGGATTGG
>Ga0194112_10002144_pt1 | contig 28529 bp, 22 predicted proteins | sample TA2MahC400mmetaG_FD_146191 | JGI IMG/M metagenome (GOLD analysis project Ga0194112, IMG submission 146191) | Freshwater microbial communities from Lake Tanganyika, Tanzania - TA2015016 Mahale Deep Cast 400m | ecosystem: Environmental > Aquatic > Freshwater > Lake | place: Tanzania: Lake... | reverse complement strand
CCTGGATCTGAAAACGTCACGGAGCACGCTCCTCATTTGGGTGTCGACGCCAAACGCGAAGAAGAAATTGGCCCCTTCATCTATCGCCCGGTAGATCGCACGCTTGCCAGGCCGGTAGGTGGCGGAGAGCCCCAGCCGATGCACGCGGATGCCGGTCCTCCCCAAAACGGTGTGAGTGAAATTGCTGCTCATAGACGCCTTCGAGGCTGGAAGGTATACGCCAATGGTACAAAAATGATAACTGCGCCGCAATCCCTATTCTCGGATTCGGCATCTCGCGGCCATCAGAGCTCAGGAGACCGTTAGGATACTCGCGCTGAGGTCGTAGAAAGGGCGCATTTTGATCGCGACCACAGATACTACCGTCGAAGATAATCGCGCATTTCTTCCAGGTTGCGTGTCAACTCATACCAACCGTTCTTGAACGTCGCATAGTCGGGTCCGCCCATCGCTGACCCATAACGGATCGAATTCGCGTACAAGAGCCACTGACGTACCCACTTCTGCTCCAATGCCTCATCGAACGGATTCGCGTTATTAGCCAGCTTCCTTTTCCAGCCGTCAAGCATCAGCTTCGTTGAGGCAATGACCATCGAGTCCACTTCAGCAATCGTTTGGGCGAGCTTCACAAAGTGCCGCTCGCTCCAGCTTGTGCTGTGGCACGACTGGCACACCTTCTTCATCTCCATCTGCCGTCTCTGTTGCTCCTCTTTGTCGATCAAATACTCGGACGCCTGCACGCCCGAAAACGTGGTCGGGAGGGGTAATCCATCCTTGTTTTTGATGATAGACGTGGCTCCACTCTTCGGCTGAGGATGAGAATAGATCAATCCAAAGATCCGCACCCAAAGCCGAGCGCCAAAGTCGTGTGACCGAGAGACGATCACCTCACCGTCTGCGTTTGTCACGAGGCTGTTGTGACAAGTGGCGCATGACGGCGTTCGAAAGTCCTTACCGACTTTCCAGGGAACCGCGTCCCAGTTCTGGTCGTGTTGCTTCGAGAGCATAATATTGCCGTGCTTGCTCTCACGGTACACTTCCCAAGCCGGAACGTCGGGTTCAAGGTGACACTGTGCACACGTGTACGGCTTACGGGCAATTTCAATCGAAAAGCTATGACGGGGATGACAAGCTGTGCAGGCGCCGTAACTGCCATCGGGATTTCTCCTCCCGACACCCTGGTTAGGCCAGTTGGTGAGATCCGGCACTTCGATCTCGCCGACACTCGTCGAGACGGTCCTTAAGCCGAGAGCGTCGACGTGGGTACCGTGACACGCGTAGCACGTCTCCAGCTTCGTGTTCTCGGAAGCCGGTCGTCGGCTGACATTCTGACCATCCACCACTTTCATGCCCGTTATCGTTTCGAGAAGCAGATGGTAGATGGGATTCTGTCGCAGATTGCCGAGCGCGTGTGCCTTCTTGCTCTCCGAGTATTGCATTGCTTCAAGCGCATGACATGTGCTGCAATCACGTGGCGAAACGATCACATTAATCTGATATCCAAAGTGGTCAAAGTTGTCCTTATGGTCGTTTGCGTTCCGACTGTGACACTCGTAGCAGCCGACGCCGATCTCACGCAGACTGGCCGGGATATCAGTACTCGAGACACGCCGTTCCAGCTCCGCTTTGCTTGACGCCAGGGATGGCGTGACCCGAGCGTGCCTGCTCGTCAGCCAATCCTCAACGATTCCTGGCGTGATGCTCTTGTGGCATTCGACGCAGGCCGCCGTCTCTTCGCTCATGCGAGCCGGGCTACCGCCTGCGTCCTGCTGCCTTCCGAAGCCTGAGGAGCTGCAAAGCAGATAGAGGACGGCCAAAGTACCGCGGAAGGGGAGTTTCATCGTGACCTCCTTTCCCGGTGAGGAGAATGGTCTGCTTCACTGGAGGGTGAACAAACTGCTTGGCGAATTGCGCTCTAACTGCAGCCCGGAATGACCGTCTGACGCCGTCTTCACGACATCGACAAAAGCGTAACGCGGCGGGTTGAGACGCTAACAATCCATTCAACCACGACAACCGACCGGGTAATCCGGCAGGCCGAGCTCATTCAGAGAGCTTGCCTCGCCGATGGGCAAGGACCGATTGTTCTATCCTCAAGTCTACCCACATCCTCGAGGATTCTCTGACACACTTCTTGAGCAGCACTACGTACTTCCGGCGTCATCGGGTCGCCCAGGTCAAAAGCGCGGCCTTCGATGCCGTAGACGAGAATGTGGGAGGGCAGTTTCTTCAAGATCCAGGCAAGTTCAAGGGCGTCTCCAACGCTCATCGTATGCGTGGATCCACGGAGTCCATTGGTGGGGAGCGAGCCGTTCACATATTCAAACCTGTGGATTACTCCAGCAGGTGCTCCCGATTGAACTGCATCAACAATGATAGCAACTTCGCATCCGTCAAGAGCTTCAAGCAACCGGTCCACCCTTCCACCGAGTTCGAGCAGGCGGAGCCGGCCTTCGAGCGAAGCCCGAAGCGTCCTCAACACAAGCAGCCCAACGCCGTCGTCACCGCGTTCTTCATTTCCCACACCTATGAGTGCGACTTGGAATGCCATAATAGCGGACTCCCCTCTCCGAAGCTTTCCCCTCAGGGCTAAACCGAAGCGGTCAGTTTTTAGCTCTTCTTGGATGTTACGACGGAGACACTTGAGAAGTGCTGCTTCACCTTTTTGCTGCCGCAATGGGGGCACGCCGGGGCTTCGCTCTTGTCGTGTTCCTCGATGCTCAGTTGGATGGAGAAGATCTTGTCGCAGTCAAGGCAGTGATATTCGTACAGGGGCATCGTCATGACCTCCTTAAAGTTCGCGATCCTCTGCAGGATGGGGGGATTCAGCAAAACCGGCAACGACAGGTCGTACAAGACGTCGAAAATCCTGGTATTTCATTCGAATGGATTTTGTATGGGTACACGCGTTGAAGGTAATCTCTTCATCTTGCGCGAGGGACTCGTCCACCAGCACGGGGAGTCCGTAGAGGTTCCCGAACGGCGGCATTGCACCAATCTGACAATCCGGAAACAACGTTCCCAGATCCTCTTCATGCGCGAGATGAACGTGCTTTGCTGCGAATGCTCGCTTGACGAGCTGCTGGTTGATTCTTTGGTCAGACCGGAGAACGGTCATCCAAAAACGTTCGTCGATTCGAATCACGACGGCCTTCGCCATCTCGCTTTCGGGCACGTGCGTTGCAATCGCCACATCGTGCGCGGAGAAGGCTGGGTCGTGTTCCAGCACCTGATACTCAATCTTGTTGCTGTTCAAGTATCGCAAGAGATCTGTCATCTTCGCCATACGCTACCTCCTTATCAATGTGGTACCACATCCTCTTCAAGACATGCAAGTCCTCGGCAACCGCATAGTCGATCCGATTCATGACGGTGCTGTGAAGACCATACTCATCTCAGGTGCCGTCGAAGTCCAGGCGCAGGAAGTGGGTGGCGCATGAAATGCACGGATCGTAGTTTCGGATCACCTGTTCACATTGCCACGTGAGCCTTTCGTGCGGAATGTCGAGACGGTCCGGGACGAAATGCCGGAGGTCGAGCTCCATGGTTTTCTGGTTTTGCGACGTCGGAGCAACGATTCTCGCATCCGTGATGATCCCTTTCTCGTTCACCCGGTAGCGATGGTAGAGGATTCCCCTTGGGGCCTCCGTGCATCCGCAACCGACCCCGGAGCGGGGATTAAGCTCCACCATGGATCGCGCCGGTGGCTCATACTCGTTGATGATGCGGAGCGCCTCTTCGCAGGCGTAGACCATCTCCACGCTACGCACGATGATGCTCTTGAACGGATTGTTGCACGGTGGTGCTATCCCGGCAGCACGCGCGACCTCCTGGGCTGTCGGTGTCAGGCGGTCAAAGTTCAGGTTATAGCGGGCAAGCGGACCCACGAAGTACGGCCCCCGTTCGCGTAGCACGCAATGCAGTGCGTTGGAGTGCTCGACATGTTCCTCAACGAAGTGGTTTTCGTATTCGCTCACCGCGATGTTCAGCCCCTTGCTGGAGACCAACCTGCCTTCATTGAACGGATACTCAGCCTCGTGCCGCAGACCGACAAACTCGTAGTCCCTCTCGAAATCCGGGAAGGGGAAGGTAGCGGTCCACCGGACCATGTTCAGGGCGGCTTCTCTCGCCCGATTCAAGCGATCCGCCAGGAGCTTGAGCTCCCGGTGTGTCGGGACTCGGTGGAACCCTCCGACACGGAGGTTAATAGGGTGGATTTCCCTGCCTCCGAGCAGCGCCACAAGCTCGTTACCGGTCTTCTTGAGCTGAAGGGCCTGCTTCACTGTCTCAGGATGGTCCTTCGCCATTTGAATGACATCCTGATATCCCAGGAAATCCGGGGCGTGAAGCATCGAGACGTGCAACGCATGGCTTTCGATCCATTCACCACAATACACAAGCCGGCGGAGGGCGCGCAGTTGGCCATCGACCGTCACACCGAACGCGTGCTCCATCGCGTGAATGGCGCTCATCTGATAGGCAATCGGACAGATGCCGCAGATACGCGCGGTAATGTCGGGCGCCTCCGTGTAGTGCCGTCCGCGCAGAAACGCTTCAAAGAACCGGGGCGGCTCGAAGATATTGAACTGAACGTCGGTGATCGACTTCTCCTTGATTTTCACCAGGATTCCCCCCTCCCCCTCCACCCGCGCCAGGTAGTCGACCTTCACCGTTCTATTTCTCATGGGCTTCGCTCTCTTTTCGGAACGGCTCGGCGTATGCATTGTAGCTGCGGTGGAGACGCAACAGCTCATCGTTCTTCATGCCCAGACCCCTCCAGTATGAGGCCAGTGCGGAGGTATTGGGCGTCTCCTTTGGACCAAAGCATCCATAACACCCGCGATGGTATGATGGGCAAAGCGCATTGCACCCGGCCTGCGTCACAGGGCCCATGCAAGGGGGGCCAAACGCCACCAACCCGCAAACAATCCCGCGCTGCTTGCACTCCACGCATACGCTGTAAGTCGGCGTTGTCGGCTTCCGTCCAACGAGAAGCGCGCCCAACACATCGATCAACTGCGTCTTGCTGATCGGGCATCCGCGGAGCTCGAAGTCGACAAAGACGTGATCGGCAATGGGGGTCGACTTGTTCAGCGTTTCGATATAGGAAGGTGTCGCGTACACCAGGGAGACAAATTCCTTAACGTCCTTGAAGTTCCTGAGTGCCTGGATGCCGCCGGCAGTTGCACACGCTCCGATCGTGACAAGGAATTTGGATGCACGTCGCACCTGATGGATCCGTTCCGCATCATGTGGGGTTGTAATGGATCCCTCTACCAGCGAGATATCATAGGGACCGCGAAGAACCTGACGAGAGGCTTCCCGGAAATTTGCGATCTCGATGCGGTCGGCAATCGTGAGAAGCTCATCCTCGCAGTCGAGGAGGCTCAATTGACACCCGTCGCACGAAGAAAACTTCCAGACAGCGAGTTTCGGCTTCTTCTCTTTCTTCATCGTCTAAATCCTATCACACGAACGGAGAATCAAATCTCCCACTTCACCAAGAGATCTTTGATGTGGCTATAACGGAACACGGGCCCGTCCTTGCAAACAAACAATGGACCGAACTGGCAGTGCCCGCACAGTCCGATCGCGCACTTCATGTTCCGCTCCATGGAGAGGTAGATCGAGTTCGTTGAGACCCCCCGCCGCTGGAGCTCGAGGGCGGAGAAACGCATCATGGCTTCCGGGCCGCACACCATGGCGATCGTTTTTTGCGGATCAAACGACGACTTGTGGATCAGCGTGGTCACCACACCAACGTTACCACGCCAGCCGCTTTGTGCACGATCCACCGTCACGTGCACTTCTAGATCAAACCGCGCGCGCCACTGTTCAAGCTCGTCCCGGAACAGGATATCGGATGGTGTCCTCGTGCCGTACAGAAGGACGACTTTCCCGAACTCCTCACGACGCGACAGCACATGGTAAAGCACGGGTCGCAGCGGCGGCAAGCCGATCCCCCCGGCAATGAGGACCACATCATGTCCCTGAGCTTCTTGAACAGGCCATGCGGTACCAAAGGGTCCGCGGATCCCAACCTTGTCACCCCGCCGCAACCGACTCATCACCCTCGTCACAATCCCTACAGCACGTATCGTGTGCACGAGCACCGTACCGGCTGCATCACCGCTGATGGAGAGGGGAACTTCCCCGACCCCGAAGACGTACACCATGATGAATTGGCCTGGCAGAAAGGAGATCTTGTGGCGATCCGATTCCGGGACCAACTCGAGTGTGAAGGTATCATCGGTCTCCCGCTTCACCCGTTGAATTGTGTACAGCGCAGGCAGCATCGGATTCACAACGCTGTCAGCAGATTTTCCGTGGACATCAGGAGCGGACACCATAGAGATCAAGCAGCTGTAATCGTGTTGATGACAGTCGATCTTCCATAATATGTGCGAAGCGCTTCAGGAGCTCGTAACCCAGACTGCGATCTTCTTCGCACTTGTTCCGGAGGCACCTTCCGTCCAGCGCGATGGCTCGCGTCAGTTCAAGAGCACGCGCATCAAAATGCCAGTGATACGGAGGAATGAGCCACGACCAACCAAGGATATCTCCTTCCTCAAGGGTCTCCACCGTGATCGACCCGCGGTCTGGTAAGAAAACCTGAAGAGCCACCCGCCCCTGACGGATCAGATAGAACTGGTCCGCCTCCTCACCTTCTCGGAAAATGAATTTGTCCGGCTCAAACCGAACGTTCGACGCGCAGCCCGTCACGAGTTTCAAGTACGGGTCACTGAGATCCTTGAAGAACGGATGCTCGGCAAGGATGCGTTCAAGCGTTTCCATTTTCAACCTCCTCTGTGGAGCTGGGTACAAGATTTGTCAACGTCGTGTCGCGGATTGCCCGATACTCTTCAGTAATATCAATGCCTACAGGACACCAGGTTATGCATCGTCCGCAGCCGACACAACCGAGGGTCCCGAATTGATCGATCCAGGATGCAAGTTTGTGTGTAAGCCAATGTCGATAGCGGGCTTTCACAGACGACCGAACGCTGCCTCCGTGAATATAAGAGAAGTCCATGTTGAAGCACGAGTCCCATTTCCGTAACCGCTCCGCACGCATCCCGGTCAGGTCCACGGTATCCTCCACTGTCGCGCAGAAACACGTCGGACAGACCATCGTGCAGTTTGCACACGTGAGGCATCGCTTCGCTACGGCCTCCCAACGAGTATGATCGGCGCTTTGGTAGAGAACCTCGCGTATGTTCTCAGTCTCCAGGGAACGGGCCATTTGACTTGCCGTACCCTCGACCAATTCCGCGGCTCTCGCTGTCTCAGATTCATTGGCAGGACGATGATTCAGGCCTTCCAGCAGTTTCAGGCCCCGTTCGGTACCGACCTCGACGATGAAATAGTGATCTTGCTCGGTGATCACTTCCGTGAGGGCAAGGTCGTACCCGGAAGAAGCTTTCGGACCGGTTTTTGTGGACGCACAGAAGCAGGTGGCGCTGGCCAAAGTGCAGTTCACCGCTATGATCCATGTCTGTTCCCTGACACGCCTGTAGTACGCATCTTGGTATGGCCCGCCTCCAAAGATCTTGTCCTGTATGAGAATGGCGTGGAGATCACAAGAGCGGACACCGAGAAACGCGTAGGGCCGCACTGCGTCTCCCGCACCGGGGACATCTGAGCCGGGAAGCCCATCGCCAATGCGGATTTCACCGTCGTTCCGATTCGCCGAAAATAGTCGCAAGATCGGCGGAAAGAGGTATTGCTTCCAGGAATGAGGGCCGACCGTATGGGCGAAAAGGGAATCGACCGGGAGCTTGATGAGGCGGTATCGCGCGGGCGCTTGCTCGCACATCCAACCGACAGGGAGGTCTGAGGTTGAACTGATTTCGTCGAGCACAATGGACGCGCCGCGAACTGTAGGACCTACGACCGTATAATGTTGTTGCCTCAGCGAACTGATGATTCCGTCAATAGCACTGAGTTCTATTCTCAAAGGCGTGGTTGTTGACATACGTCGACCGACAAGAGTTTAATCAGCGAGTCAGCGATCGGCGGCAGGGACTTCGTCTTGATTTGCATAGCGTCACTGGATCCGCTCGAACTTATCCTTCTTTGCGTTGCAGACCGGGCAAGTGGCCGTTGAAGCGGAGGTTATGAGATAGCCGCAGACCGTGCACACGGAATAATCAGCCTTCGGGATCTTACCTTCGCGTTCAAAGATCTCCTTGAATATCTCGAAATGCCGGCTGTCGCCCTTTTGGATCTGCCTCAATTCCGCCGCGACATCCGCGAATTTCTCCAACTCCGCAACGGCGATGATGTTCGGATACATGGACTCGACTTCCTGGCTTTCGAGGCTTACCGCTCCCCGCAGGTACTGGATAGCCTTCCCAGGAGCGATGGAGTCGATGATCGGCGCTCTGGTTTCATATCCCTTGCTCCTGAGGAGACTCGCAAGTTTGTCAGCATGAATCTGCTCCGATCGGCCGATCGCGCGAAAGAGAACTGCAAGATTGGTCAGGCGTTCACTGGCAGCCTGTTTGGCAAAGAGATCATACCAGGTTGCTCGCTTCACCTCCGCCCCGTACGCCGTCTGCAAATTGTCGATGGTGATAGGTTGTTCCTCTTTGACCTCATCTTTCTTCTTGCATCCTGTCATGAATCCGAAGGAGAGGAGCATCAGGAGAATAAGGACAGATGCGAGGATTTGTGTGTACGCTTTCATTGCTGTGAATCCCTCCTTGAAATGTGGGTCGTTCCTAATGCCCGTTCATTTCCTGAGACGGACGTTTGCGATAATCATTCCATCCTGAGTCGATTGAGATTGATTGGAAGATTACCTTTCCTACTCAGTCACATCAACGTGCCGCTGCACCGGAGCGCGAGGCACGGAATCGGTCAACGATTTGACCACCCTTCGGTCCCGAGCGACCTTGGTACTGGGCCTCAAAAACCGCCATCGCTGTAATGTTGACAATATCCGACACGTCCGAGCCCGGTATCAACAGGTAGACAGGTCTTCGAATGCCCATCAGAATCGGTCCGATAGCCACAGCACCTCCCAGTCGTGCCAGAAGCTTGTAGGCGATGTTCGCCGAAGTCAGATCAGGGCAGATCAGAGTGTTCGCCGGCGTTTTCAGGGAGCTGAATGGATACAACTCAGATATGATTTCCGGAACGATAGCCGTGTCGGCCTGCATCTCGCCGTCGATCATCAGTCCTGGCGCGCGTTTCTTGACCAGTTCTGTCGCATGCCGAACCTTGTCCGTTAACGGGTGCTTCGTGCCGCCGAAGTTGCTGAAGGAGAGCATCGCGACGCTCGGCTCGATGTCCAGCTGTCGGACCTTCTCTGCCGCAAGCAGCGCAATTTCGGCGAGGTCCTCCGCCGTCGGCTCGATATTTACCGTCGCATCGGCAACAAAGATCGTCTGATTCTTGAAAACCAGCATATAGAGGCCGGCGATCTTCCGCACGCCTTCCCGCTTCCCGATGATTTGCAGCGCGGGCTTCACCGTAGCCGGATAGTGGGCCGTGAGACCCGAAACCAGCCCGTCTGCATCATCCATCTCTACCATCATCATTCCGTACACATTGTGAGTCTTCAGTTGACGCTCGGCATCAAAACGGGTCAGCCCTCTTCGCTGACGCATGGTATAGTACGCGCTGACGTACTCATCAAACTGGGTAGACTTCCCGGGACTAATAACCTCGGCGCCCGTGAGGTCTAGTCCGAGGTCCGTGATTCGTTGCTCGATGAGCGTCCTGCTTCCGAGCAGGATCGGCTTGGCGATTTTCTCATCGATCAGGAGCTGCGCTGCTCGCAAAATCTTCTCCTCTTCCCCCTCAGGGAATACGATCCTCTTCGGCTCTGCCTGAGCTTTGTGGACGAAGGACCGCATCACCTCTCGAGATTTGCCCAGTCGAGCCTCGAGCGCATCACGATAAGCCTCAAAATCCTTTATTGGCACTCGGGCAACTCCCGATCCCATCGCTGCCTTGGCAACCGCCGTTGCTTCCCAGATGAGAACCCTGGGATCGAACGGCTTGGGGATGATGTATTCTCTGCCGAACTCGATCTTCTTCCCGCCGTACGCACGAATCACCGAATCGGGCACATCCTCCTTCGAGAGCTCTGCGAGGGCACGAGACGCTGCGATCTTCATCTCGTCGTTGATCATGCGCGCCCGACAGTCCAACGCGCCCCGGAAGATGAACGGAAAGCCCAGCACGTTGTTCACTTGATTCGGATAGTCAGAACGACCGGTGGCCATAACCAGGTCGTCGCGAACACTGGTCGCGTCTTCGTACGTGATCTCCGGATCAGGATTCGCCATGGCAAAGACAATTGGCTTGTCAGCCATCGACCTAACCATCTCCTTCGACACAATTCCCTTGGCCGACACCCCACAGAAGACGTCTGCCCCCTTCATCGCATCCGCGAGGGTGCGAGCCTCCGTATCGATAGCGAAATACTCCTTGTATGCGTTCATCCCATCCTTGCGTCCCTTGTAGACGACCCCTTTCGTGTCGACAAGGATGATGTTCTTGTGACTCACCCCAAGCTGCTCATACATCTTCGCGCATGCGATCCCTGAGGCTCCGGCACCGCTGAACACCACCTTTGCTTTCTCAATCTTCTTTCCCACAAGCTCAAGTGCGTTGACCAGAGCTGCACCGCTGATGATTGCTGTCCCATGCTGGTCATCGTGAAAGACCGGAATGTTCATCAACTTCTTCAACTCCTCTTCGATATAAAAGCATTCCGGCGCCTTGATGTCTTCGAGATTGATGCCACCGAACGTGGGCTCCAGCATCTTGACCGCTTTGATGATATCGTCAGGGTCATGGGAATCCAGTTCGATATCAAACACATCGATGTCGGCAAACCTCTTGAACAGGACGCCCTTCCCTTCCATCACCGGTTTCCCGGCAAGCGCTCCGATGTCACCGAGGCCAAGAACCGCTGTCCCGTTTGACACGACAGCGACAAGATTGCCCTTTGCAGTGTACAGGTACGCGTCGTCTGCGTTCGCCTCGATTTCCCGACATGGTTCTGCAACCCCCGGGGTATAAGCGAGCGATAGGTCACGCTGCGTTTGACAAGCCTTCGTGGTAACCACCTCGATCTTCCCGCGCCTGCCCTGGGAGTGGTAATCAAGCGCGTCTTGCTTACGTATCATGAATGAACTCCTTTCGAACGCTTCGTGGTTTTTGACTTGCGGGATGCATCTTGACACGATGAACACAATTCCGCCAAAGGGTTCTTGCTCAAGACCTTCGCAGAGATGACAGTGCCACACGACACGCACTGGGAGACATCACGTGCAGCCCGGAGGAGAAGCCGAAGCTCCGTGCCTTCGAGGATCATGCTGGCACATTGCTTCGTAGGATCCGATAGACACAGCTTCAATGGGAGATCACAAACCGCACACACGTACCGCTCTCCTTCAGTGAACGACATCGCCGGAGACGTCCCTGCGATATCCTTCAACGTTGAACGGAGCTTGCGAAACGTCGCGTCGCGGGACTCCTTCTTCCGGGAGGGCACTCTGATGCTTCGAGGCATGACGGTTCCTCGGTGGAAATTCTCCGGCCTATCTGAATCGGTTTAGCGCTTTCATATACTGGGCCCGCTCGAACGCCGAGGGATCTACAACTGAGGCCTGACTCATGCTCCCCTTCATCTGTTCAACCGAGAGATACTCGTGCTCGACCATCCATTTGTTGACACCTTCCAGGACGCTGGTGATGTGGCCGGGTCCATGTTTCAGCAACGCGGAGCACATCATTGTCACATCGGCGCCGACCATGATCATCTTGATCACATCCTCGGCGCTGTGGATACCACTGGTGGCTGCCAGGCTGGTCTTGACCATCCCGTGAAGGATTGCAATCCAGCGCAGAGGCAAACGGGTTGCATCGGAAGTGCCCAGAATGACGTTGGGTTTCACTTCCAGTTCCTCGAGATCGATATCCGGCTGATAGAACCGATTGAAAAGAACGAGGCCGTTGGCCCCGGCCTCGTCGAGACGGACTGCAACATGCGCGAACGAACTGAAATACGGACTCAGTTTTACGGCCACGGGGATCTTCACAGCGCGCTTGACCGCGTGCAGCACACTCACATACCGGTCCTCGACCTCCTGGCTTGCCAAGCGGGGATCTGTGGGAATGTAGTAAATGTTGAGCTCGATTGCGTCTGCGCCAGCTTGTTCCATTTTCCTGGCATAGTCGATCCAGCCACCTGATGAAATGCCGTTAATGCTTCCAATCACCGGGATTCCGAGCGACTGCTTCGCCTGGTGAAGGAACTCCAGATATTGGTCAGGCCCGAGATTGTATTCCTCGGGAGTCGGAAAGTAGCTAAGCGCCTCCTGGTAACTGTGCGTGCCATAGGCGAGATAGTGATCGAGTTCGGCGGCTTCGTGTTCAACCTGCTCCTCGAACAAAGAGTACATCACGATCGCCGCAGCGCCCGCGTCTTCGAGTCGCTTCATGCTCTCGAGGTTCCTAGAGAGGGGACTCGCTGACGGCACGATGGGGTTCTTGAGCTTCAGGCCGAGATAGGTCGTTTTGAGGTCCATGGTGGGATGCCCTTCGTTCGATGTCAATGTAAGAATACGCTCGTTGCCGCGCCCGCTTAAGATGAAGGAGAAGAATCCGTTTTCCCCTGTGCCCCATCACCTCCACCAGCGAACAGCTCGTACAACCGCCACCGACTCTTGACGTCCTCCGCCGCAAGAGCTGAGAGCTCCTTTGCCCGATCCGGATACGTCTTCTCGAGCATATTGAACCGGGTCTCAAGAGATGTGAAGTCGCGCAACGGCTGTTTTGGTGCTTTAGAGTCTAGTTTGAAGGGATTCTTCCCTTCTTTCGTCAACATCGGGTTGTAACGAAAGAGCGGGAAGTAGCCGGTCTCCACGGCAAGCCTCTGATTGGTCATCCCTCTCGCCATATCGATGCCGTGTGCGATGCAGTGGCTGTAGGCGATGATCAATGAAGGACCATCGAATGCTTCCGCCTCGAGGAAGGCTCGAACAGTCTGAGCGTCGTTCGCGCCCATCGCGACTTTTGCGACGTACGCGTTTCCGTAGGTAAGAGCCATTAGCGCGAGGTCCTTTTTCTGTGTTGGCTTCCCCGCGGCAGCGAATTTCGCAATCGCCGACCGGAACGTGGCCTTCGACATCTGACCCCCGGTATTGGAGTACACCTCCGTGTCCAGGACGAGGATGTTCACGTTTCGTCCTATCGCCAAAACGTGGTCGAGACCCCCGTAGCCGATATCGTACGCCCAACCGTCGCCTCCGACGATCCAGACGCTTCGTTTGACGAGGTTGTCTGCAATGCTCAACAGATTCGTTGCCTCTGGAGATGTCATCGTCTCCAGTTTCTGTTTCAGAACCTTGACTCGCTCTCGTTGTTCGTAGATTCCGGCCTCATCGGACTGATTCGCCTCAAGGAGTCCTTTTGCCAGATCTTGGCCGATTTGCTCCGCAAGTCGTTGAACGAGCTCTCGTGCCAGCTCGGCGAGCTTGTCGATTGTCAGCCGCATCCCCAGACCGAACTCTGCATTGTCTTCGAACAGCGAATTCGACCACGCAGGTCCGCGACCGTTGCTATCGCACGCCCAGGGGACCGTCGGGAGGTTCCCTCCATAAATCGACGAGCATCCTGTCGCATTGGCGATGAGCGCACGATCGCCGAATAGCTGGCTCATCAGCTTCACATATGGCGTCTCACCGCATGCCGAACAGGCGCCCGAATATTCAAACAGAGGCTGCAGGAACTGCGATCCCTTGACCGTGTCGATCTTGACCGTCCGCCGGTCGATATCCGGCAGTCCAAGGAAGAACTCATAGTTCTCCCGCTCCTGCTCACGGATCGGCGGCTGCGGCTTCATGTTGATCGCCTTCACCTTCACCTGCGTCTTGCTCTTCGCCGGGCACACCTCGACGCAGAGCTCGCACCCCGTGCAGTCTTCGGGCGCAACCTGCAGTGAGTATTTCGTGCCTTTGTATTCGGTTCCGCGGTAGTCAATCGATTTGAACGTCGGTGGAGCCTTTGAGAGCAAGGCGGGATCGTATACCTTCACGCGAATCGAGGCGTGCGGGCAGACCATCACGCACTTGTTACACTGGATGCAAATGTCCGGTTCCCAAACAGGTATCTCGAGAGCGATGTTCCGTTTCTCCCACTGAGTAGTGCCAGTGGGAAATGTCCCATCCTTCGGCATCTTGCTGACCGGGATCTCGTCTCCCTTTCCCGCAATGATTTTTGCTGTGACCGTCTGCACGAACTCAGGCGCCTCAGGCGGAACAGCAGGAGGCATGATGAATCTGCTGGTTGCCTTCTCGGGGACTTTTACCTCAAACAGGTCCTCCAGCGTCGCGTCGACAGCCGCGAAATTCTTCTTGACGACGGCCTCCCCCTTCTTTCCGTACGTCTTCTTGATCGAGTTCTTGATAGCGTCGATGGCTTGATCACGGGGCAGTACTCCCGAGATGGCAAAGAAACAGGTCTGCATAATGGTGTTCACGCGAGCTCCCATCCCGGTCTCTTGTGCCACTTTGTAGCCATCGATCACATAGAACTTCAACTTCTTCTCAATAATGCCCTTCTGGATGTGCAGCGGCAGCTTATCCCACACCTCGTCGGGACCGTAGATGCTGTTCAGAAGGAACGTGCCTCCCGGCACCGCCGATTTCAGCACGTCGAATCTCTCCAGGAAGAACCATTGATGGCAGGCAACGAAGTTCGCCTTGTCGATGAGATATGTCGAGTGGATCGGACGAGGACCAAAGCGAAGGTGGGACACCGTCGTCGCCCCTGATTTCTTTGAGTCATAGACGAAGTAGCCCTGAGCAAAGAAGTCCGTATCCTCGCCAATGATCTTGATGGAGTTCTTGTTTGCACCCACGGTTCCATCAGCCCCGAGACCAAAGAAGACCGAGCGTACACCGTCTGACGGCTCAATGGAAAATTCTGGATCGTACTGAAGGCTCGTGTTGGTGACGTCGTCGTTGATGCCGACAGTGAAGTGATTCTTGGGCTTTTCCTTGTTCAGCTCATCGAAGACAGCCTTTACCATTGCCGGCGTGAACTCCTTCGAGGACAGCCCGTAACGACCGCCGATTACGCGTGGCAGAGTCTTCATCGGCAATGTGCCGCTTCCCATCGCCTCGCACGTGCCCGCCAGAACATCCTTGTAGAGCGGCTCGCCGCCGGCTCCAGGCTCCTTTGTGCGATCCAGAACAGCGATGCTCTTGACAGTTTTTGGAAGAGCCTTTACAAAATGATCTACCGAGAACGGCCTGAACAATCGTACTTTCAGCAGACCGACTTTCTCACCCTTCTGCACGAGATGCTCAACGGTCTCATGCGCCGCCTCCGCGCCGGAGCCCATCATGACGATGACTCTTTCTGCGTCAGGTGAGCCTAGGTATTGGAAGAGTTTGTACTCGCGGCCAGTCACTCGAGCGAATTTCTGCATGGTCTTCTCAACAATCCCCGGACAGGCGAGGTAGAACGGATTGACCGTCTCTCGAGCTTGGAAGAAGACATCGGGATTCTGCGCCGAGCCGCGCAATACCGGGTGTTCGGGCGACAGGGCGCGGGCCCGATGCTGACGCACCAAGTCATCGTCAATCATCTGCCGGATTTCGCCGTCATCGAGTTGTGCGATCTTCATCACCTCATGAGACGAACGAAAGCCATCGAAGAAGTGCAGGAATGGCACGCGCGCCTCCAACGTCGCAGCCTGCGCGATGAGCGCAAGGTCCATAACCTCTTGAACGGAGTTCGACGCCATCATCGCCCAACCGGTTGACCGAACAGCCATTACATCGCTATGATCACCGAAGATGGACAACGCATGTGAGGCAACTGTGCGCGCCGAAACATGGAACACCGTCGGGGTGAGCTCGCCTGCTATCTTGAACATGTTAGGAATCATGAGCAAGAGACCCTGCGATGCGGTAAACGTGGTAGAGAGCGCTCCGGTCTGCAACGCACCATGCACTGCTCCCGACGCTCCACCTTCACTCTGCATCTCGATCACCAGCGGCACTGTGCCCCAGATGTTTGTCCTCCCCAAAGCCGACCACTCGTCTGCCCACTCTCCCATGTTCGACGACGGAGTGATCGGGTAGATTGCTATGACCTCGTTGGTCTTGTGAGCGACGTACGCCGCAGCTTCGTTTCCATCAATCGTCACCATCTCATGCTTCTTCGTTGAGACAGAATCTCGGTCTGACATCTTGGCTCTTGCCTTTCTTCAGGGATGAATTGATGTTCTTGCCGGGCTCAATTATTTCAATAACTATTCCAGACGCGGGCACAAAATTCTGTGCCAAAAGAAGGGAAAAAGACAAGAAAACGGGCAATCCCGTTCTCAACTCTGAGAATCATCCCCCTCTTTTGGCAGAATGAATAAATGGAAAAGCAGTCGTGGGAATCAACAACCACAGAATCGAATTCCATCTTGCCGCTGTACGAGCGTGCCTTCCGGCAGAGGTCCCACTTTCCCTCTTCACAGTCCCGGAGCGCGTTCGAATTCCTGGCTCTACATACGTGGGCGTGTTTTGCTGCGCGCCCCGAAGGTTCAAGAACTACCTTGATCCAGCAGCAAGCGGGAAGAGATCCTGATGAGCTCCAAATGCATCATGCGACGCTTCTGTGGAAGATAAACGGAATTTTTCGTTTCTTGTTATCCCCGGTCGAGAATAAGAAATCGCATTTTCCGGCTCAAGGCTGCAAAAACATGATGTCGAAACGGCATCCGAGCCTCGTGCCGCTTGCACGAGAACATCATGAAGGTCTCCTGCTAGCCGTTCGCCTGCAGCAAGGAAAGAAAGCCCTCCTGCGGCTCTGGTCCCATGATCCTCACTGGCAGGCGGGCTACGTCGTCGAGTTCTACGAGAAGCATCTCCGTACTCATTTCATGGCTGAGGAACAAGGCCTCTTTCCTATCGCAGAAGGAATCAAGGCATGCAAACCTCACGTCGACGAGCTGCTATTGCATCACCGTACTCTGGTAGAGCAGGTTGATCGCTTCCGCCAGCCGACCAGGGTGAGACTCGATGACGCTCTGCATGCGTTCGGGGCTCTGCTGGAAGAACACATCCGAAAGGAAGATCGCGTCCTCTTCCCGCTGTTTGAGAAACACGCGACGCAGGAAATGCTGCGTCAGGTGGATATCTCCATCAAACGATTCTATCCACCCGATCCACCCGGGCACACGACCTCCTCTTCATGAAACAGCGCTTCTTCTTGATACTCTCCACGTCGGGCGACGTAGGGCACATCAGGGCAGCCGAGGCTCTCCATCGAGCAGCCCAGTTGAGCGACCTGCCAATCGTACTCCCGAGCTCTAAGGTTACTTGTACGCCCGAGCCGAGAGAAAACCGTACGACAAGAGAGGTGTCTTGAATATCTTTGACAAGGAACAGATCGTCGTCCGCGGCATTCCGGTTCATCGCGAATTCGGCAAACGAAGAAACCCACGAGCTGCTCGGTCAAGACTTGGCCTCCCGAACGATTGATTCACGGTTCTTGTCCTGTTGGGGGGTGGCGTCGGACGCGTCGAGTCGATCGTTGAGCGAACGGCAATAACCCTGGCAGAGCATGTGAGGTGACGGTTCAACCTTATTGTTGTGTGTGGAAGGAACGAGAAGCTAGAAATCACACTTGGAAAAGAGGAGATTTCCTCACAATATCGAGGCGAGGGTTTGCGGCTTCGTAGAGACGATCCACGAGCTGATGGACGCAGCGCTTCTCCTCATTTCGAAGTCCGAAGGCCTGGCCTCCGCCAAGTCCAGGGCGAATGGTGTCCTAGAATCCATCGCTGCTGCGGCTCGCCCGGACTGCCACCCGCCGGGCGGCACGGCCGCGAGCTGCACGGGATATTCTCGCTACGCGAGCACCTTCCAAAGCCGATAGAACACTCATACCTATGAGGCCGCCATGAAGATCTGGCTCAACAACCATATCATGAACTACACCGAACGCGGGCTGCCGCAGGGTCTCCCGGTCATCTTCATACACGGGTTCCCTTTCAATCACTCCATGTGGGATCCGCAGATGAAGGCTCTGCCGAACCACTTTCGGGCCATCGCCTACGACGTCAGAGGTCACGGGGAGAGTGACGTTGTCGACGGACAGTTCACGATTGAGTTCTTCGTCGACGACCTTATTGCTCTCCTCGATCATCTCGTCATCGAGAGGGCCGTCCTTGTGGGACTCTCGATGGGCGGTTACATCGCCCTTCGCGCAGTTGAGCGACATCCGGAGCGCGTACGCGCCATGGTATTGTGCGACACACGCAGCGAGGCAGATTCGAACGAGGGGAAGACAAAGCGCTCAGCCACGATCAAAGCGGTGAAAGCAAATGGGGTCGCAGCATTTGCAGAGGATTTCGTGAAACTCGTCTTCGCGCCGCAAACGTTCGAGACGGATCCGCAAACGATACAAATGATCAAGATCGCCATCAGAGGCAACTCACCCCTCGGCATCTGCGGAACCGCCCTGGCAATCGCTTGCCGGACCGACACGACGGCTGCCCTCCCCTCCATTTCGGTGCCCACGCTCATCCTCGTCGGCGAACATGACAATCTCACTCCGCCAGCTGCAGCGCAAGCTATGCACGACAAGATCGCCGGCTCCGAGCTCCATATTCTCTCCCATGCTGCACATATGAGCAACCTGGAGAATACGACCGACTTCAACAAACACCTGATCGAGTTTCTCAATAGACTGAAGTAACTACTAAGCGACGGCCCGGTGCCGCATGGGAAAACTTGAGGAGCTTCAAAAACGCGTGGTCCGCTGCAGGAAATGTCCCCGTCTCGTAGCTTGGCGGGCAAAGGTCGCAAGGGAGAAAACGAAGCGGTTTTCCGATTGGCAGTACTGGGGGAAGCCGAATCCGAGCTTCGGGGATCCGAAAGCCCGACTCGTTCTTATCGGGCTCGCTCCGGCGGCCCACGGCGGCAACCGCACGGGGAGGATGTTCACCGGCGATCGGAGCGGCGACTGGCTGTATCGCTCTCTCTTCAAGTTCGGCTTCGCCAGCCAGCCGATCTCTGTCTCGCGCGACGATGGACTGCAGCTTGTCGATTGCTACATCACGGCAACATGCCGATGTGCTCCGCCGAAGAACAGACTTCTCCTTTCAGAGATACGAAATTGTCGTCCCTTCTTGCTGGAGGAGTTTTGGTTGCTGCGAAATGTGCGGGTCCTCGTCGGTTTGGGGAGAGTGGGATTTGATGCCGCAATCAATGCGGCCCTGGAGCATGGGTGGACTTCATTCCAGCGGAAACCTCGGTTCGCACACGGCGCCGAGTACCGGCTCACGGAAAAGCTCACACTACTCGCGTCATTTCACCCGAGCCAACAGAACACATTCACCGGCAGACTCACTGAACCGATGTTCGATTCGATCTTCAGGCGAGCACGAACGCTGATCGAGGACGCTCCACCACAACGATGAACATACGGAGAATCTCAACGGATCACCGCTGGCTGATCGTCCTGTGCCTGGTTGTTCTCCTTCTGGGGATGTTCCGCCTTAACGATCTCTCTCTCTACACGGATAGCACCCGCTACGTAATTTGGGGGACCTCATTCGCTCAGCTGAAGGGTCTTGTCGACGATACCCAGCCGGAACCTGAGCGCTACGTCGTCAACGCTCCGCTCTATTCGGTATTGCTCTCGCCCATCCTTCTTCCATTTCCCCATTCCCTCACAGCGGCGAAGGTATGGACGCTGCTCTTGGGAATCGGTTTCCTCATCGCGTTCTATGCATTCCTGAGAAGGTTGCTCGGGACACCAATGGCGATCGTTGGTCTCCTGCCGCTCGTCTTCAATCCGCTCTTCTTGCTGATTTCAACTGAGGTGCTTTCCGAATCGTCGTTCTTGATGCTTGTCTTCCTCACGTTCGTTCTGACCGAAGCACTTGCAGATCCTAGTCGAGCGTCCATTCGTGTATTCATCTCGCTGCTGGTCATCCTTTCGGCAGTCGTCCTTCTTAGAGAGGTAGCCGTCGCGCTCGTCGGCGCGGTTCTTCTGCATTTCATTGCGCGGAAGGAATACAAGCGCGCCGCTGCTATTGCGGCGGGGGTTCTGCTTTTTTTCGGCGCGTGGCTCATCCGGAACCTTGTGCTGATCGGCACTCCACCGGCATCGCAGGCCACCAATGTGAGTTTCTTCTTCGAGCATTTCGTGACCCCTCCCACTGCGTCACTCGTGCAGGAACTCGCGCTGCGAGTGCTCAACAACGTCAAAGGCTACGCGATCCACGCCGGGGGAATGCTGTTCTATCCTCTTCCTGACGTCCTTATCGTCGAACCATCCGATCTATTTCGCACATACTATCGGGCATTGGTCGTCGGCAAGTACATTGTTCCTGTTCTACTCGCTCCCTTATTCGTTCTCGGGGTCTGGCGTGATCTGAAGGAGCACCAAGCAGGCTTCATGAGGGTACTTTTCCTCTGTGGTTATGTCGCCATCATTCTTGCCTATCCGATCCACGACGTTCGATTCCTCTTACCGCTGTTGCCCTTGTTCGTCTTCTACGTGTTGGTAGCCTTCCGCTGGATACGCGCAACGGTGTTTCGCAGAGGAAATCGATTGGGCAGGAACACTGCGATTGTCCTGTCATGTCTCGTCGCAGTGCCGAACGGGCTCTGCGTGTTCGAGATCCTTCATACGAACGTTCGCTACACATCGGATCCGGTGAAGTTCTACGAGCATCTCAAGTCTGTGGGTCTCATGAAGAATATCTTCACCAAACCATGGAAGTTGATGGGGGATCGGATCGAGGCGAACACCGAAGAAAATGTTGTGATCGCAAGCGCCCTCAAAGAAGCGAGCATCTTCATCGGCGGCCGAAAACTGCTCGAACTCAACAACGCTGTGCCCGTCACCACGTTTGATCACTACCTCCGCGATTTCGCTGTGGAGTATTTACTCTCGACCAGCTCGTGGGACGACTTTCGATCCTATGATTTCCAGATGGCGGAGTCGAGGCGGTTCTGGTTTGAGTCCGTCACCGAGATCGCCGGAATGCAGCTTTTCAGAGTCCACCCTACCAACATCTCCCCCAAGGAGGAATGGCTGCACACGAAGCGCGTCCCGGTTGACACCACCACGGGCAACGGTCTGTTGAGAAAGGGAAGATCTGAGCTGCTGAGGCGACAGTATGCAGAGGCAGTCGCTTCTTTGCAGAAAGCGCAACAGCTCGCACCCGCCCAAGCCATGATCGCGTACCAGCTTACGGTCGCACTTGCCATGAGCGGAAGACTGGAGGAAGCGACAGCGCAGCTTCAGAGGCTCTTTAGTTTCGCCCAGTCCTCAACCTACACCCCTCTCGCCACAAAGATCCTCGCTGTCAGCCAGTCAGCACTTCAGGCAGAGCGCTCGACCAATCCCACGCAACGTGCGCTCATGCAGTACGACGTAGCGACGTTCTACTGGAATCTCGGGTATTACAACGAGGCATACGCGTTGATCCGCCGTGTCCTCCAGCAGGACTCGACCTACTTCACCGGACTCCTGTGGGGATGGCATTACGCCATTCAAGTGTCACACACGAGCCAGGCGCGGTTGTACCTTCGTCAGCTCGAAGCAATCGATCGCTCGAATCCGGTGGTGCGAGAGTTCGGCGCTATCACTCTGCTCACTGACTCACTTCGTCTTGCGTCCTCGCCCATCCGACGCAGCGAGCTGCACCTGAGGATCGCACGCTCCTATGAGACCATCGATCTGCCGCAGGAGGCCATCGATGAAGCCCAGCGCGCCGTGCGCGAAGAACCATCGAGCACCGAAGCCTGGCTCTTCCAGGCCCGGCTGTTTGAGAAGAGAGGAGTGCAGCGGGCTGCACGGAATGCGTACCGCCACGTGCTGAAGCTGGATCCCACCAATGCCGAGGCGGCGCCAAAAATCAACACTGACTGAGGAACAATCGTTGTGAGAAATGTGCTCGTAACCGGCGGGACGGGTTTCATCGGGTCAAACCTCGCCGTCGCGCTCATCAGCGAGGGATGCAGCGTTCGTATCCTTCGGCGTCTACATTCCGACCTTCGCGCGATCGGCGACGCACCGGTGGAGCATAGCATCGGCGATATCCAAGACGTGGAATCACTCCGACGTGCTATGAAGGGCTGCGATACCGTCTTCCACACGGCGGCAATGGTTTCCTATTGGAGGAGGCAACGGGAGGAGATGTATCGGATCAACATCGGAGGCACCCGCAACGTCGTCGATGCCTGCCTGCGGCTCGGCGTGCAGAGGCTCATTCATACAAGCTCAATCGCTGCCATTGGCTATCCGGAGGATGGCGGTCTCGCCCGGGAGACAAATCAATTCAACTGGGATCGGTACGACATTGGATACCGGATCTCGAAGCACAAGGCCGAACAGGAAATCCACCGAGGGGTGCAGCACGGCCTGGACGCGGTCATGGTAAATCCATCCGTCGTAATCGGGCCGAGGGACATCAAATTCCACGGTGGCCAGCTCATCCGCGACATCTACTGGAAACGCCTCTTCTACTACGTCGATGGGGGGATGAATATTGCTTTTGCGGAGGATGTCGTGAAGGGACATATTCTCGCTGCACGCCGTGGCCGCAAGGGTGATCGCTACATTCTTGGCGGCGAGAACCTGACGCACAGGCAGATCATCTCGACGATCGCAGACGTCGTAGGCGGGATTCAACCGTTCTTCAAAGTTCCTCAATGGGCAGTGCGCTCTATTGCCGTCGTCGCCGAGGGAATCGGATCCACGCTCAATCGGAAACCGTGGGTGACAAGGGAGCTCCTTGCGAGCAGCTCGCTATTCAACTACTTCACGAGCGAAAAAGCCGAGCGCGAGCTCGGGTATATGAGAACGCCCTTTCGAGAAGCAGTTCAGAAGACCTTCTCCTGGTACAAGCAGCAGGGACTGCTTTGATATCACCCCTATTCCTGCGTCAGATCGGTCTCGCTCCCCGTTGGCTCCCGCTAATCACTGCCTCCCTCGGGCACACCGAGTGGTGCGCAAACAGGTATCTCCGGCTACAGAAAAGAAAACGCCTCCCGTTTGTGAACGAGAGGCGGGATGGCTGCAACTCCTCTGTCGCTGTTCGGCTGCCTTTTAGCCTACGATGACAAACTCCTCCAACCTTAGAGAATCCTTGCCCGGAAGCTGAAGGTGGCGTCGCCGAGATTCGGTGCCTCCACGATGAGATTCACGATGAACGTCTGCCCTGACGGAGCACCTCCGCTCGACGAGAGGTCACTGACGTAAATGGTGAAGTTTGTGACCCGTGAACCAGGATCTACAACGGCCGGGTAGTTCTGCATGGTGAACGGCTTGGTCGTCGAGAGATCACCCGAAACGCCAAACTTGATCCCTATGAGGTCAGACGTGAATTCGATGGTCGTCGTTATCTTAGTTCCAACGGGGAGCGGATTGCCGCGACCATCGGTGAAGGTTATGGGTATTGGAACCGAGGTGCCTCCCCGTACCATGGTGACATCCGTCGTGGGCACTCCCGTCGCGGTAATCGGTGGCACGCACCACAGAACGCGCAAGCTGTCAATGATCGTGACCTTGTCCCTTCCCTGCGTCTGAGCGTAGACCCAAAAATATCCCTCCTTTTGGTAGAATGTCGGTCTTCCTGCGAGAAGGGTGCCGCTGTTTGTGGGCTCTGGGTTTCCGCCGAGGAACCTCACAAAGGCACGTCCGTTAGCATCTGTGTACGCACCAAAGAAGTCCCTACCGGTTTGAACGACGCCTGCCTGAGTATGGAAGTACACCGCCGTCCCAATAGCAACCGGATTGCTGAATGTGTCACCAACCTGAACGAAGAAGCTAGGACCAACCCCGCCACTCAGAATCCCGAAGGAGTAGGCAGTGGTCGCATAGGTGAAGTGCGATCGAACGGGGAAGCCGGAATGCACTGTCACCTTCACAGGTTGAGAAACGATGATCTTACCGCTCGGGAGTTGGACACGAGCAATGACCTGGACAACACCCGCCTGGGTCCCCGACTTCACCGATGTTCGCAGGCGACCGCTGTCATCCGTGCTGTCAGCCGAGGGGATCAGTGTCGGGGCTGTTCCTCCGCCAACCAGTGAGTTGGGGTAGAACTGCACGGTGTAGGTCGCATAGACGCGCTTTTCTTTGGTGATCGGAGTCTCAAGCGAGTCCAGAACCTGGTAGGTCAAAACAGAGTTCTCACGCTCGCCGACGCCCGCTACGTAGATATCCGTCGCGCTCGGCGGGAATGTCTTGATCTGGGCAGGTTCGCGCGCACTCGGAGGAACGGTGATTACGCCCGCTTCAGACTGCTGCAAGCCCGAGAAGGTGTATATTGCGTTCCCGTTCTGAACACTGGTGACAGTTATCGTGATGTTGACCAGTCCGCCGGGCCCCCCTTCCCTCCGGTCACGAAGCCGTATGAAGAACTGCGTGTACCTCGGGTCGTCCGTATCCGGCAACACAAACGACTTGTCCCCCTCGACCGCTAGTTCAGATGAGCCGGGTCCATCCAATGCCACTGAAATGGTGGTCCCCTCTGTCAACGGATTCCCGTTTATGTCCTGCACCTTGTAGTTAAAACTGTACTCACCGCTATCCGGAATAACGAATGGCTGCGTCGGTGCAACGATTCGCGTCGCTCCTGAGAACACGACCGGAATAGTCCGTGATACTGAGTTTCCGCTGTCACCGATGGTTTTCGCGGTGATCACTGCAATGCCACCAGTCGGCCTCGGGTTCGAGGTGATCAACTCGACCGCCGCAATTCCATTGACATCTGTTTGAGCGGAGGCCTGGATAATACCACCCGTCGTCGTGAAATAGACAGCTGTACCCGGTTGGACCGGGTTGCCGTCCCTGTCGCCGACAATTGCCTGGATCCTGTTGCGGAGATTGTCATACAGGCCGCCGGCAATATTCGCGAACTGACGACTCAAGGAAAAGCGCTCCTGCACTGGCAGACCGCCCGCTATCGTGATGCGGACCGGGCTTGACTTGATGAGACGACCGTCAACAACAGCCGAGGCAAATACCTGCACGACTCCTGCTTTCGTGCCGCTCGTAAGACGCGTGCTGGCTCGACCAGTGACGGGATCGGAGACCAGGGACACCGGGAAAATGAACTCACCGCCACCGGGGCCGCCCAGGATGGAGAAGTTCACATTGATCTTGTTACTACCCGTGACCGGCACACCGACAGAGTCCCTGACTTCAAAAGTCAACTGAGCCGTTTCATTGGATCCCGTCCCGCGTATGCCGATGTTCTGGGCGGTAACACCGATCAGAAAAATGCTGGCAGCCTTGCCCGAAAGGCTTGTCGTGATTGGGCTCAGGCTATCGGCCTTCAGACGAAGCACGATCGACGTGTCGACGCCCGGATTGACAACGATATTGACCGTGTCATTCCCAAATCCCACTCGGGTTCCGACCACTTTGCTCACATAGCGCGTCGTGAGCTTGAATCCCAAGGCAAAGGAACCGTCCTTCTTGGATGTGTCTTTGGCCAATCCCCCCAGATCGTAAACAAAAGCGTCAGGTATGGGATTGAGGTTGTCGCTTCGCAAGACCGTTCCCTTCACCAGCGTCGATGCCGGCGTAACCTGGCTCTCTTCCGGCTCTGTTGGGCTCTGGCACGCGGAATAGAGCAGCAGGATCGAGATAATCCCCCACAGCAGAAGCGTTCGTATGTTCATGACACTCTCCCCAGGTACGTTGGTCTGTCCGGTAGCAGTAGCGTAGTCATTGTTTTCTCGTTCGTTTTTCCATATCCTCGCGATTTTCCTTAAGCTTCTCTTGCATAACGTCGCGATTCTTTGTGAGCTGCTCAACTCGTTCATCGATCGTGGGCACGAGTTCCGCCCGCAACAGGATCAGCAGTTCCCTCTTCGACACGTTGACCTTATCATAGCCAAAAAGGTACCGCAGCCCGAAGAACCACCACGGGAGATCCTTAAGAAGCGGGATGCCTTCTCGGGTCGTATTCTCTTCGTTCAGCGATAGACCGGCCACGTACGTCTCTTCACCATCAAGCAACAGCAGCTTACTCTCGTTCTCTGTCTTGTCAATCAGAGTACTCACCGTTCCAGGAGTTACACTGCTGCGGGTGGCTTTATACATGAGATCGATGAGTTGGGTGTTGCCGTAAGCATAGACGGTCGGCGTCACCTCCAAGATGGTGCCTGCGCTGTAGAATCGATCGATGACATTTCCGGCGAAGTCCCTTTCCTTCACAGAGAAGTCTGTTCCAATCTGCACCCGGCCGGTGCTTCCGGACCGCACCGTGGTCTGGGGGCGAGCGATCACCTCTCCCAGCTGCTCACTCTCAAAGATCCTGAGCGCAGCGTCGACTGTGACGGCGAGCCTTTTGGATGTCGGGGAGGTTACTGCGGTGAAAATATTGCTCGAAACTCGATCCGCGCCTCGAAACTCCACTCCGAGGTTGAGGTCCCGCCCCCGGAAAATGCTGAAACTCAAGCCGCTCTCTCGGAGCTTTGACTGGTCGATTGAGACGAAAACAGCCGAGATTGTCACCTCACGGGTTCTCGCAATGATTTGGCCCGAGTCCACCCGGGCAACCGCTACACCCGGAGCTGCCCCGGGTATGGTCGGGAGCGCGCCTACAGGGACAACCTGTAAATAATCCGGATGATCGCTGTACCAGAGGTTGTTCGTCCGCAGGATCAATTCAAATGCGTCGCGCCAGTACATCGATTGGATCTCGACATTGATTTTCGTCGTAAGCGGGGCAGGATCGACGATGGGCTTCTTCAGGTACTTCTTGCTCAGAGCACTCAGCGCTTCAATCGCCTGCGCATAGGGAACGTCGTTCTTGAAGCTCACCAGCTCTTCTTGACTGACGAACTCCTTGCCTCGAGCGGCGCGTTTGATCCTCTGCTCCTCTTGAGTTTGAGCGACGATGGAGCCTTCGACCAGAAGGATGCCGCAAGCAAAAAGGACCAACAGTCGTTTGTTCATGGTTCCCTCGTTATCGTTTCTGTGTTGCTTTTTCGAACACCATTTTCTTCTCGACCTTCCGGGTGATGCCCCCCTCGTTCAGCGTGAATTCCACCTTGCTCTCCGACGGGCTGATGCGGCTCACGAATCCTCGCCAGACCTTGTCACCGAGGTGTAACACGATCAACTCTCCTTTGTGAAGAACAAAGGCCTTTCCCGGCAAGACCGCACGTACGTCAAGCGCCTTCACGTCAAGTTCGTCCTCCGGCGGCTCGGTGGCCACTGTTTGCAGAATAATGGGGTTGAATGGGTCAAACGGCGATTGCGTGAAGGTGAGAGACTTGGCGACAAGAGATGTGTGGAGCTCGGGAATCGATGTAAAGTACGCGTGCAGCTCCATCTGGAACGCGATCCACTTCCGGGTCTCCCTGGTGTCTGGATTCACCGCTTCATGCGTCTCGAAATTCACCCAATTCACTTTGTACAGCCTGCTGCCGTTCTCCAGATAGTAGATGAACTTGTACAGATTCTCGAATGCCGCTTCACCCTCAGTCAGTTGATACACGTTAAAGCCGTAGGCTCCAAAGTTCCTTGTCCCCTCGAACGTCATGTTGAACCGGACGAATTCATTGTCCCTGGAGTACCCCGCTTCGTCGATTCCCTTGCTCATATACGCATAGGTCTGTGAGGTGATATCGAACGGCGGAATCTCTTTGCTTCGCGAGTCATACCGGCGTTTAGTGTCCGCGAGCCTGTTGGTCAACTCCTCCACTTGGCTCAGGGTCTGTGGGAAATCGACAAGCTCACGTTCAATCGCTGCGATTTCAGTTTCCGCGGCCTTGAGCTGCTTCGGCTGATAGTACATCCAGTAGAACAGGCCGCCGCCGGTGATCACAACGAAGACCACAGCGAGAACGATCGTATTTCGTATTTTGAATGACATACGCTCTTACCGTCGTGTGATTGGGATTGACGTCACATCGCCTTTGTCGACTCGCTCGATCAACAGATCAAAGTCGTAGATAACCTTGTCACGAATGGTGGTCGTGCGAACCTGCTTGAGCGTGGCCTTTTCGAACAGACTTGCCATACGTGAAATTCGAGTGCGATAGATCGACTTGCCGCTTACCTTCAAAGCGCCGGGAATCGTTTCCTCGCGCTGCAGGCGATAGATCCAGAGCGAGTTGAGATCTTCCACGCTATTGGCGAAATAGTGCAACACACGGCTCCACCGATCACTTCCGGGAGCAATCGAGTCATACACCGACGCGGCCTTCGCATACCGCTCAATATCCCTCTGGAGAGCGGCGCGCTGGGCACGGAGGGCCTCCAGATCGGTCAACTGAACCCGCTTCTGAATCAGCACCTCCCGCGTCCGCTTGATCTCGGCGCTCCGCGACTCGATCGAAGTATAGAAGAACACGATTGAGCCTATGATCGCCGCGGCAAGAATCCACCCGTGCCAGGCCAGCTTGAAGGCTTTCTGGCCCTCCCTGATGGTTACCGGAGTGAGGTCTATATCATAGAATCCGGCCTGTTTCGCGTTGAGCGACCTCCAGGCCGTCGCAATCGGGACTGCATATTCAGACACCGCC
>Ga0194112_10002143_pt1 | contig 28545 bp, 15 predicted proteins | sample TA2MahC400mmetaG_FD_146191 | JGI IMG/M metagenome (GOLD analysis project Ga0194112, IMG submission 146191) | Freshwater microbial communities from Lake Tanganyika, Tanzania - TA2015016 Mahale Deep Cast 400m | ecosystem: Environmental > Aquatic > Freshwater > Lake | place: Tanzania: Lake... | reverse complement strand
CGATGAACTTGGATTCGATCTCAACCTGCGTGGGAACGACATTGAAGGTGGCCAATATACGCTCGAAAATCTCAAGATTCTCGGGCGTGTTGCGCACATACACGGTGCGGGCGCGTTCAAAATAGGTCAGGCTGGTGCCCGTGGGGAAGGGCACGCCGGCGTCCGTGAAAAATTTCTTCAAGTCGTCCGCGCCGCCACCACCGGGGGACGGAGCGCCCGGCATGGCCGCGGCTCCGGGCAGCATACCGGGTGCGCCCAATTGCACCCCCAACGGGGACGCAGGAGCAGCACCGCCCGCTCCGCTCAGCAATGTACGAATGGAATCGGGACTCACGTTGTACGAGCGGGTAACGAGTTCGCCCTCGACGGCATCCGACGGCAAGAGGACGACAGCGGAGGCTTCGACGCGGTATTTCAAATTAGCCAACTGTGTGATGTACTTGAGCGCCTGATCCATCGGGACGTTGTGCAGCGAAAGCGTGATCGTCTTGCCTCCGCTCATGGGAGCCGGGGCTGGCGCCGGGGCCGGCGCAGGCGCGGCGGCGGCATCGGGCGCCGGAGCGGGTTCCGTGGGAACAGGCGACGGAGTTGATGCTCCGCCGCTGAGACCGGCACCGAGAACGATGTTGACGCCTTCGCCAGTCGGGTCCACTTTCCGGCTTTCATCGCTCAGGAACGTGACGACGTCGCTGATGGCAGCTTCACGAAAACGAATTTCAGGAAACTTGATGGTGGCAAGCTTGCGCTCGATTTTCTCCCGGTCGGCAGTACCCTGAGGCATTTTGACAACGTCTTTTTGTTCCGGCATCTTCACTTCGCCGCCGACACTGGGAATCCACGCCTCGGACACCTGCCAGAGACGCTGGCGCCGCGTGGCGTCCACGCCCTCGGCGGCAGCAGAATAACGAAGCTGATTGAGTTCCTGGAGGTTCTTGTAGGCGTCCTCGTTGTAGTGGTCAATCAACAGGACTTGTTTGTAGCGGTTCTCGGCTTCATCGTATTGGCCGGAGTTCATCAGAATGCGGCCTTCGCGGAAAAGCTTGCGGATTTCATCCTGCTTGGCCGTGAACTCGGGGGTCCGCGCCAGATTGGGGCGTTCGACGATGGCTTTGGGTTTCTTGCCTTCCAGTTTCTCGCGGTCTGCCTTGGCGGAAGCAGTTCGCTCGGCAACTTTCAGTTTGACGAGGATGTTTTCCGCCGCGCGATTGCTGGGATCGTATTCAAGGGCTTTCGTGGCGTGTTGTTTGGCTTTTTCCTTTTCGTTGGCGCGGAATGCCGCGTCGGCCAGTCGCCCGTGGGAATCGCTCAAGCCGCGAATGGCGCGGTCATAGTCTATTGCCGTCGCCTCGGCGCGGGGAAGGATTTTGACGGCCTGTTCAAACTTGGCAATCGCGGCATCATACTTGGTCTCGTAGTACAGTTTCAGGCCTTCGGTGATGAGCTGTTGGCCAACGATCTGGGATTCCTGGCGGCGGACAGCTTCCTCTTGGAGGGCGCGCGCTGTCGTCGGGTCAGCCGTGGGAGGCGGGGTGTACGGGGCCGGCGCAACCGGTCGATACGGCGCTGGACGCGGCGAAACGGCCGTGTCCGGCTGCACGTTGGTCGAGGGGCGGCGAGGGCCGAAATTGGTGGTCTGTGCCAGCAGGTCTGCGTCGTTGCAACGCGCGCTGTGGGCAAGACACAGGCCGCTCACCAGAAGGATGATGTACAGTTTTTTCATTGTGCCGTCTCCATTTCTACTTTGTCGCGCATACGGGGCGCGGATTGTTTGCAAATCACGGTTGTTTTTCTGCGCTGGATTTCACCTCAGCAGCCGCAGGTCTTACGGTCAGCTTCTTCCCGCTCCTGACGTTTTCGATTATCACTTCCCTGTCCTTGATGTCAATGACTTTATAGGTGCTGCGGCCAGCGGTAAAGGTCTCGCCGACGGGCTTTTCAAAAGGTTCCGGGTTGTCACGCCACAGGATGCGGGCGTAGGGTTTCGGATGCGTACCGGGGACGCCGAGCACCAAGACGATGGGGTCTTCGCCTTTGTGTTGAACGGTCAGTTCGGAACAATCCTCGGTGAGCATGACTCCGCGACGGTCAACGCGTCGGGTCTTGTGTTCGTACTTGGTGACAAAGTAGCCGGTCTTTCCAAATCGGTCGGCTATTTCCACACTGACCTTTTCGACGAAAAAGCTGCGCAAAACGGTTTTTTGGTCTTCTGCCAAAAAATTCACTTGGAAATTGTTTTTTCCGGTGCGGTTATAGTCCAGGAAGCGAAGTACGAACGGCTTGCGGACCACGCTTTCCAATGCAAACAAAGGAACCTTGGCTTGCGCCGCGGGCAGGTTGGTTTCGACAATCACTGGCGGGAACAACGCAACTGCGTTGGGGTTGACCCATCGGGGCGGTGATTCAAGCTTGGAGATTGTCTCATTGCACAGGCCGGGGTCAATGGATGCCAGAGACCGGTTGCCTGATTCAGGAAGATGCAGGCTGGTGCTGATGTTCCTGATCTTGAAAACAAGCGCAGCGGCCACAACGATCAGCAGCAACAGCGCGCCGGCCAGCAAGACTTTTTCTTGGTTTTTCTTGAGCCAGTCCATGGTCAGCGTTTCGGTTCCTTTTCCTTTGCGCGCAACTGGCCGTTGTCACCCAAAACCAATCCCATCTCATTCAGGAGACCATCCGTTTTCTCATCACTCGACTTCATAATAAAAGCCAGCCTCATATTGACACGCAAACGCGGCTCCCACTCGGGCGTCGTGGTGGTCTTTTTGTGATCGTCTTCGTCGTCTTCTTCCTTCGGGGCGGCAGCGGCGTCCGTCGCAGCGATTTCGTCCGGCTGTTTCCGGACTACTTCCTGCTTGATGGTGAGAAACTGTATCGCAAAGAATTTGTCACTGGTCGCGATCCGATTCAATACCCCCTGCAGAACCGAAGCGCGACAGGCAAAATCGAGCTCAAATGGGAAGGAAATATAATCTTTCCCCGATGGAAACTTGATCGCTTCGGGGGCAAGCGTTTCCCCGCCGCGACCGACGCCGGGCGGCAAAGGCTCAATCTCAACGCGTTTCATTGCGTAAATCTGTTCGACACGTGACTCGATCATGAGATCGGTGAGTTTTTTGACGACATTCAGTTGTTCGCCAATGGCAAGAATGACGTTGGGCAGGCCTTTATCCGGCACGTTGGTTGTGTAACGCCTGAAGCCAAAACGCCAGTTGTTCGGAGTGCTGATTTTCGCGGCTTTCACCCTGTCTTCCAATCGCGCGATGTCTTTGCGCAAATGCTGCGCGAACAGAATATTGTTCTTGATGTTGGCAGTCGGCTTGGTGATGGAGGCAAGGCGGCTGTCAAGCTCGCCGTTGAATTTCGCAAGCAGCTCGTGATTCTTGCCAGCAACGGCAACGTTGGAGTCGTTTGGCGTCGGGGTGTAATTCTGCAATGCCTGAAGTTGCTGCATTTCCGCAGCCAAACCGGCGTCCACTTGTTTGTGGGCTGTGTAGTGCTTCCACAGCAGCCAGATCTCGCAGCCGAGCACGACGACAAACACCGCCGTCAACGTCACCAGCAACTTGTTTTGTCTGAACCAATGGCTGTTCATGTCAGTACTTGATGGGTCTGGCCAGTTTCGCCCGCAAGACAAAGGTAAAGATGCCTTCCCGCACCATGGCCGGCGGTACCTCCATCTTGATGTCGTCCGTCTTGTCCAGGAAGGGAGACTCGCGTAATTGGTTTCTAAAGTCGTCCACCAAGGCAAGGTCCGCATCGCCGTGGTTCCCGGCGCCACTCAGCCGCAAATAGGCCATCGGGGCATTGCTGGCCACCGCGGAAACCGGACGCGCCGGTGCGGGTGTGTCGTCCGGGTCCGGATCCGTAATCTCTTCTTCAACCGACGTGACGAGATTGGTCGGAACCGCGTGCTCACTCGGGGTGATGGAAACGAGCCAGACGTTGGACACAAGGCGTCCGTTAAGATCTTCGAGCAAGGTCGGCCACCAAGTTCTGTCTTCAACCAGGGTGGCGACATTATCGATCCGCTTGCGCAGCTTGTCCGCTGCCTGCTGTTCTTGGATGATATTGCCCTTGAGTTTGGACAGTTGCTTGACCTCTCGATTGACCTCGGCGAGTTGGGTTTGTTTGAGCACGGTGGCGCGTTGGTTAAACCCCATCAAGCACAGCGGAACCAAAAGCGCTCCAATGGCCGCTCCCGCGAGGTACGGACGCTTCTGGCGAGCCTGTTTGCGCTCCTGAACCGATCGCGGCAGTAGATTGACCTCAATGGGACACTCGCTCATTTTCCGCAAGGCAAGCCCGACGACTTCGCCCAGAAAATGCGCGCACCGCGCCAAATCGTCGCGCGACACGCCGGAGCCGAGTGTGACACTGCGGAAAGGATTGAAGTAGGCGACTGGAATCTGAAGTTTTTCTTTGAAGAAGCGATCGCAGTACGGCAAGATCGAGCTGCCGCCATTCAACAGGGCGCGATTGGGGGCGCTGCCGCCCTGCTGGGTGCGGTAGAAGTTGATCGAGCGCGCAATCTCCGAGTGCAACCGGGTCATCACGTTGCGGATGATCTTGCTGACCTGCGCCTGCTCAATGTCGGGCGGATCCTCGTAGGCGCCACCCAGCGCAACGAAACCTTTTTGCTTCTTCAACGCTTCCGCCTCATGGAACGTCTTACCGAACTCGGCGGCAATGCTTTGTGTAATGGCGTTGCCTGCAATCGGAATCGAGCGGGTGAAAACACGGCCATTTTCAATGAACAACAGGTTCGTTGTCCGCGCCCCAATGTCCACCATCAACGTGCACCCTTCCTGTTCGCCCTCGTTGTAACGGTAGGCGTTGTACAAGGCCATCGGCGCAACGTCCACCATCTCGGTCTGCAAACCAGCGCCCTCGACGCAGGTATTGATTTCCTCAATGATGTCGCTCTTGATCGCCAGCAACACCACCTCCAAGCCGCCGCCTTCCGTCGCTCCCAGCAACTGATAATCCCAAACCACTTCTTCAATGGGAAACGGCACGTTCTGCTGCGCTTCGTATTGAATGATCTGGAGAACCTTGGATTCCTCAACAGGCGGCAACTTGACAAAACGGGTGAAAACCGACTGCCCCGGCACGCAAAAGACGACCTTGCCGCTGCGAATGCCTTTTTCGCGGAGCAGGTTGCGAACGGCTGCCATCAACAATTCCTGGCGGTGTTCCTCGTGCTCGGGATCCAACCCGATCTCGGCGTGGTTGAAATTGGTCAGGCGCAAACCGCGCCCGCCGGCGTGAAACTCGCCGATCTTCACACTGGAGGCGCCTATGTCGAGGGCTAGGATTCTATCGGAGGCAAGCATCGTGTAGTGTAAATATCCGTGGATTACCGTGAAGATGAGGGCATGAGAATCGCTTCGTAATGTTCGTGGCCGATCATGGCCCAAGGGGTCTGCATGACGTTCAACAATGGCACCGCCTGCGGCGTGAACTGCTCCCACCAGCGTTGATTGGAAACCGGATCGCTCAACGCGTGAAACAGCCGGTCGCGATAGTACAACAACACCGCCACCGCCTCCACTCGCCCGCCGCCGTAGCGCCGCACGGCGTTCGGGTGCATGAACATCGCGCTGTTGTGGGCCGCGTTCTTATAGACGTGGACATGGGTGACTTCGCCCTTGAACAGTTTCGCCTGGTTGCCCTTGCCCAACAACGCGTAGTAAACCAGTTTCACATCGTCCGCCCATTCCATCTTCGTCTCAAATTGCACTTGAATCCGCAGCCAGTCGCGAAACAACGCCGGAGACTTGTCGCTGATTTGCCCGCCGCTGGCGCTGTAGTTGGGTGCCTGCTGCAACATATTCCGCACCGTCTTCAGACGGAAATCGCCGGGACCCGGTTCGGGCGCCGGCGCTTGCGCATACGCGACTGCAGCCGACATCAGAATGGCAACCAGACCAATCTGTCGAACATTCATTACTTCCTCCTGTTACTCGTGTTCTGCCTGTTCACAGGGCAACATTGATACGGGAAGTCCTCCTTCTGGTCAACTGTAAAGATGAAAGCGGCCAAAAAAATTTTCAGGACACTGCTCCGCTCCAACAAAGCTTGAATAAGCGCGCCAGTCCGTTAGTCTTTCTTGGCAATGCAGATGATACGAATGTTTTTGATTGTTTCGTTGGCGTGGCTCGCCTCCGCCGGTGCGGCGACGCCCCCTGCCCCATCGCAAGTCTCCACCAATTTCCCGGGACCGTTGTTGCAGCGGTTCCTGCAAGGACCGATGCGCGACGTGCAGGAGATCGTGTTCGCCGTGCGCGTGCCGGGCCGCGACCACTGGTACGTCACCTTCGGCAATTACTCGGATTACTCTGATTACGCGCAACGCCTCGGCTTCAAGAAGGAGGACGACGTCTATTGGGGCTACGGCGAAGGCGGTCGGCTCTGCGCGATGGACCTGCGCACCGGCAAAATCCGCGTGTTGCTCGATGACCCGAAAGGCGGCGTCCGCGACCCGCAAGTCCATTACAGCGGACGGAAAATCCTCTTCGCATACCGCAAGGGCGGCACCCATCCGTTCCACCTGTACGAGATCAACACCGACGGCACCGGCCTGCGCCAACTCACCGACGGTCCCGATGACGACATCGAGCCGACCTATTGTCCCGACGGCAGCATCGTGTTCTGCTCGTCGCGTTGCCAGCGGTTTGTGAACTGCTGGTACACGCGCGTCGCCACGCTCTACCGTTGCGATGCCGACGGCAAGAATATCCGCCTGCTCTCTTCCAACAACGACCACGACAACACGCCGTGGATGTTGCCCGATGGACGGGTCCTGTACATGCGCTGGGAGTACGTGGACCGCAGCCAGGTTCATTATCATCATCTCTGGACAATGAACCCCGACGGCACCGCGCAGACCGTTTTCTATGGCAACATGCACGGCGGCATCGCCATGCTCGACGCCAAACCGATTCCCGGTTCCAACAAGGTTGTCTCCATCTTCTCGCCCGGCCACGGGCGCCCCGAGCATCTCGGCCCCGTTGCGATTGTGGACGCAAAACTCGGCCCCGATGACCTCACGGCGGCGCGCAAAATCAGCAAGACAGGCGATTGGAAAGACCCCTATGCGTTCAGTGAGGACTGTTTTCTCGTCGCCCATCCCAAGGGTCTCTACGTGATGGATGGCACCGGCGAAGCCGAATTGATCTATCAACTCACGCCCGAAGAAAATCACCTCCACTGCCACGAGCCGCGCCCCATCACACCGCGCCCCTACGAACGCGTCATTCCCAACCGCGCCAACCTCGCGTCCCCCACCGGCGAACTGTTCCTCCAAGATATTTATCATGGACGCAACATGAAAGGCGTCAAACGCGGCGACGTCAAAAAACTCCTCGTCCTCAAGCAACTGCCCAAACCAATCAACTTCTCCGGCGGCATGGAACCACTCACCATCGGCGGATCGTTCACGCTCGCCGAAATCGTCGGCGAAGTGCCCGTCGAATCCGACGGCTCCGCCTACATGCAAGTGCCCGCCCTGCAATCGTTGTTCTTCGTCGCGCTCGACAAGAACGACATCGCCGTCAAACGAATGCACAGCTTCGTCACCGTCCAGCCCGGCGAAACCACCGGCTGCATCGGTTGCCACGAACATCGCCAGAGCACGCTGCCCATCAACGCCAAGCTCTCCGAAGCGATGCAGCGCGCACCCAGCCCTGTCACGCCCATCAAGGATGTTCCCGCCGTCCTCGATTACCCGCGCGACATCCAGCCGATCCTCGACCGCCACTGCGTTTCCTGTCACAACCCCGACAAACGCGACGGCGGCGTTGACCTTTGCGGCGACAAGACCTCGATGTACACCATCAGCTACTGGACGATGCGCACCCGCAACCTCGTCAACGACGCCCGCAACGAAGCGCGCGGCAACCGCGACCCGTACACCTACGGCAGCGCCACCAGCCGGTTGATGAAACTCATTGACGGCAGCCATTACAAAGCCGCGCTCACCGACCTCGAACGCAAAACCATCCGGCTCTGGATCGAAACCAGCGCCACCTATCCCGGCACCTACGCCTCGCTCGGCTGCGGCTTCTATTTTGTCCATCTGCCCATGAACGAAATCAAACAACGCTGCGGCGACTGCCACACCACCACCATCAAAGACCGACGCGGCAAGAAAATGACCACGCTGGCCTTCGGCGACGACTGGGGGCACCGCACCGAGCCGTACTCCAATCTCACGCGCCCCGAAAAGTCGCTGATCCTGCGCGCCCCGCTCGCCAAGGAAGCGGGTGGCCTCGGATTGTGCGAAGAAGCAACCTTCAAGGACGCCAACGACCCGCTCTACAAACAAATCCTCGCCTCCGTCAAAAACGCCCATGATCGCCTCATGGCCGGCAAACGATTCGACATGCCCGGCTTCCGGCCCAACCAACATTATATACGCGAGATGCAGCGATTCGGTTTCCTCCCGCAGAACCTCGCGCCCGACGCGCCGATTGACGTGTACGCCACCGACCGCGCCTATTGGAATTCCTTCAACCATCGGCCAACCAAGCCCCAGTTCACATCTCGTTAACGAAATTCGTCGCGAAAAAATCGCGCAAATTGATTGCAGTAGCGGAAATGTAATGTTACGTTTCCACGCAACCGGGCAAGCACTTTCGTATTGACCTCTTGTTGAGGCGCAAACAATGAAACGCCGCAGTTCTGTTTTTATCGTGCTTCTGGGCACACTGACGCTGGCTGTTCTCACGCAGGCGGCTACGAACTATTGGGACAATGGCGGCACGACCAATATCTGGACGACCGTTGGGAATTGGGACACGTCCCCTGATGGCACCGGTGGTGATCCCGGCACGGTGACCGGCGCCGGGTACGTCGGGTATTTCAACATCATCGGGCTGAACTCGGATGTGACTGTGATGTTGAACGCCAACCTGATCATCGGCGGTTTGGTCTTCAACACGTTTGGTGCAACCACCTTCGTAACGGATGGCAGTAACCGTCGCATCACGATCGGCGAATTTGGCCTCACAATCCATGGTGGCGCAGGACCGGTAACGATTGGGTCCTCGGTAAACACTTTGAGAATCCCGTGGACGCTCAGCGCCAGCCAGACGTGGCAGAACAACTCTGACAACACTTTCACCATTGCGGGCAGTCAGGCAATCACCTTGAACGACGGTGTGGTATGGACGATTGATGGTTCAGGTGACATTGTGCTCGGGAGCGGCGCGATCGGTTTGCAAACTGGTGGCACTGCCGCCCACATAGTCAAGAATGGCACCGGCGCATTCCAGACTGGCGCCAACAACACCTTTACCGGAAGCTTTACATTAAACTCCGGGTCCTTGCGGTTGGGCAATGACGGCGCCGTGGGCAACGCTGCCAATATCCTCACCCTCAACGGCGGCACCTTGACGTCGGGTGGTACGGGGAACCGCACGATTGCCAATCCGGTCAATTTCGGCGGCGCTGTCCAGATTGGAGCCGAGACCGCCTACACTGGCACCTATACGTTCAATGGCTCTACAGCGCTCACTACAAACAGCGCGCTGACGACCGTCGTGGATACCACCTTCAATGGCAACATCAGTGAAACCGGCGGTTCATGGAGCCTGACCAAGTTCGGCGCCGCCACGATGGTGCTCAACGGCGTCAACACCTACACCGGCGGCACCATTGTCAATGAAGGCGTGCTCACCGTTTTCAACACCAACGCGCTTCCCAATTACAACGCGCCGGGACAACTCACCGTCGCCAGCAACGCGGTCATCGGCGTCCGCGTCGGCGGGGCCGGCGAGTGGGATGCCGCCTCGGTAGAAGACATGCTCACCAACGCCAACATGGCCGCCGGCGCGTTCCTCGGCTTCGACACCACCAGCGGCGATGTGCCGATTGCCGACGGCCTCTCCGATACTGCTGTTTCCATCGGCATCGCGAAACTCGGTAGCGGCCTGCTCACGTTGAGCGGCTCCAACGATTACACCGGGGGGACGATGCTGAAGGGCGGCATCTTATCGGTCGGCTCCTACAGCAATCTTCCGTCCGCCGGGCCGCTGATTTTTGACGGCGGCATCCTTCAGATCACCGGCACCGAGATCGCCGACTTGAACCCGTACCTCATCCACTGGCAAGCCGGCGGCGGCGGACTGGATGTCAACGACGCCAGCCACACCGTCACCGTCAGCAACAGTTTCACGGGAACAGGCGGTTTGACGAAAACCGGTCTCGGCACAATGGTCCTCTCGAACAACGCCGTCACCATCGGCAACGCCTTGATCGTTGAGCAGGGACACTTGATCCTCGACAACGCGGCTGTGACGAACACCACAAGCAGCGCCTTGGATTGTATTGGCAACACACCGGGCAACACCGCCACGCTGACGCTACAAGGCAACAGCGTCTATTCAACATACGACCTGAGGTTGGGCACCAACGCCACGAGCAAGGGAATCCTGGTCATCAAGGACAATGCCTTGATTGTCGGGCGCCAGTTCTTCTTGGTCGGCCATAACAGCACCGGCATTGTCTATATGACGGGCGGCGCGATCAACAATGTCGGCAACAACCTTCGCGTTGGAAATGTCGGCGTTGGCGCCTTCTATCAGAGCGGCGGAACAGTCTATGCCGGAACCCAGACTCATATTGGATACAACGCTGGCGGTTATGGGTTCTATCAGATGACCGGTGGCACTTTGAGCAATGCACAATGGGTGCAAATCGGAACGGGCGCTGCCAACAATCCCGGCTTGGGAGTGCTCTATCAAACCGGTGGAGAAATCCTCACAACGCACGCCACACAAGGCATCCTCCTTGGCAACAATACCGGCACCGGCGTGGTCTATCAGACCGGTGGCATCGTCAGCAGCGTCTCGCCGCTTTATCTTGCCTACAATAACGGCGGCAGCAGCTCCTACGGCGTGTACACCATTTGCGGAACGGCCACGGCCGCGGTCGGGAGTGTCAATTTCAACAACACGGCAGCAGCTACTGCGGTCGGCATCCTCAACCTCACGGACAACGCAGTTCTGCAAGCAGGCCGCATCTATGAGAATGGCGCGAGCGGATTGTCCATTGTCAATTTCAATGGAGCGGTGCTTCGCGCCAGCGCAAACGCAACCAATTTCATGCAGGGCCTCGACTACGCCAACGTGTTCAGCGGCGGCGCAATCATTGATTCCTCCACCAACACCATCACCATCGCGCAAAACCTACTCGCCCCATCGGGACAAGGCATCACCAACATCCCATGGGCCGGCGACCTGACCGGCTACATCGGCGCGCCCTACGTGGACATCAGCGGCGGCAACGGCACCGGCGCAACCGCCGTGGCGATCTTCGACTACACCACCGGCTCCGTCACCGGCATCGTCATCACCAGCGCCGGCTTCGGGTATCAACCCGGCGACACGCCAACAGTCACCTTGGTGGGCGGCGGCAACAGCAACTACGTCGTCGGCGCGGCTTCCGTCACCGACAACAGCAGCGGCGGCCTCACCAAGCTCGGCACCGGCATCCTCACGCTCACCGGCACCAACACCTACACCGGCGGCACCGCCATCAACGAAGGTGTTCTCAGCACCCTCAACACCGACGCCCTCCCGCAATACAACGTCGCGGGCAAAGTCACCGTCGCCAGCAATGCGGTCATGGCGTTCCGCGTCGGCGGCGCCGGCGAGTGGGACGCCGCCCAAATTCAAGACGCCGCCACCAACGCGACGCTCACCGCTGGCGCGCTGCTCGGATTCGACACCACCAGCGGCAACGTCGCCATCGCCAACACCCTCTCCGGCCCCATCGGCTACGCCAAACTCGGCGCCAACACTCTCTCGCTGACCGGCGCCAACGATTACACCGGCCCGACGTGGCTCTACGGCGGCACCCTCAGCGTCGAAACCATCGGCGACGCCACCACCAACAGCAGCATCGGCTGGGGCAACGAGCTTCGGTTCAGCAACGCTGGCACGCTCCAAGTGACTGGTTCCGGCAACTACACCACTGGCCGCAACATCACGAATCTCACCGCGACCACGATGACGTTGGACATCACCAACTCGGCAGCCACACTCACGATCAATGGCAACGTGCAAGGCAGCACCGGCACTGTGACCAAGGAAGGGCTGGGAACGTTGGTGCTTGCCGGGACAAATAATGCCAACATCATCTACGTTAATACCGGGACGCTGACGCTCGCTGGCGATACGACAACCGGCGGCAACATTGGCGTCGGCAGGTTGGCTGGCGTACCGGCTGTTCTCAACATCCAGTCTGGCACGATCATTCCCGGAGCCAACCTGATTGCAGGTAACCTCGCCAACTCGACCGGTATTGTCTATCAAACAGGAGGCACGGTGAGTCCTGTCACAGCGCTGCAAGTCGGCGGCACTGCCGGTTCCTATGGCGAATATCATCTCTACGGCGGCACGCTCAATGCCGGCGCCAACCTCTACATCTGCGTAAACGCCAACACCATCGGCATCTTCGAGATGACCAATGGCATCATGACAGCCTCGACTTTGCAGATTGCGCGGAATAACAACGCCAATGGATGGAATCAATTGGCATACTACTATCAATCCGGCGGGACAGCGACGGTCACGACGCTTCACATGCTGGGCGCCGGCGCATCGCCCGGCACGAACACCGCCCATTTTATTGTCAGCAATGGCGTCTTCTCCGCCACCACATTTAGTTCCTTGGCGGCTGCCCGCATGAGTACGGGACATGTATATTTCGGTCAAGGCGCGTTGGTGACGTTGCCTGCATTCCCCACGACGCGTGGCGAAGGCTCTCATGTCGAACTCACCTTCGACGGCGGCCAACTCACCCCGCTGGCCGCCAGCGCCAACTACATGTCCAATCTCACTCGCGCCGTCATCACCACCAACGGCGTCATCTTCAACACGCCTGCTGGCCGCGACATCACGATTGCCCAAAACCTCGAAGACGCCACCGGCCACAACGGCACACTCACCAAGACCGGCGACGCCGTGCTGACGTTGACCGGCACCAACACCTACACCGGCGGCACCGTCGTCCAAGCCGGCGCGCTCGTCGCCGCTCACACCAACGCGCTGCCGCGCTTCGACCAATCCGGCAACGTCACCGTCGCCAGCAACGCCGCCATCGTCGTGCGCGTCGGCGGCGCCGGCGAATGGGATGCCGCTTCCATTGACGCGCTCCTCAACAACGCCAGCCTCGCCGACGGCGCCGCGTTCGGCTTCGACACCACCAGCGGCGATTACACCAGCGCCACCCTCATCACCGGCAACATCGGCCTCATCAAACTCGGCGCCAACGCCCTCACCATCGCCAACGCCAACACACACGCCGGCGGCGCCATGCTCGTGGCCGGCTCGATTCGCATCGGCCACAACGACGCCTTCGGCACCGGCACCCTCACACTGGCCGGCGGCACGCTCACCTCCGACGGTACGGCGACCCGCATCATCGCCAACCCGCTCCAACTTGATGGCAACATCCAACTCAGCGACTCCATCAACATCGGCTGGCTCGTGTTCACCGGCTCCGTCACGTTGACCGGCGACCGCACCATCACCGTCGTCACCAACGCCGCCTTCACCGGCGTCGTCAGCGGCGACTACAACCTGATCAAAACCGGTTCCGGCGCGTTGATTCTCTCCAACGCCAACACCTACACCGGCAACACCACCATCAACGCCGGCCTCATTCGCGCCGCCAACAACGACGCCCTCGGCGCCAGCGGCACCATCACCCTCAACGGCTCCGGCGCAAAACTCGAATTGGCAGACGGCATCACCATCTCCCAACCGCTCATCATCAGCAACACCGGCAACGACAAAACCCTGCGCCTCCAAAACGGCGCCACCACCGGCGCCTACGCCGGCGACATCACCATCAACGAAACCGGCACTGACAACTTTGACGTAACCGTCTTTTCCGGCGGCACACTCACCATCTCCGGCCTCATCGGCGGCACCGGCACCGCCGGACTTACCAAAGGCGAAGCCGGCACGCTCATCCTGACCGCCACCAACACCTACACCGGCAGAACCCTCATCAACCGGGGAACACTCATCATCAGCGTCCTCACCAATGCCGGCGCCGCCAGCTCTATTGGCACCGGCACCGACAACCCCTCCATCCGCATGGGCAACGCCCAATACACCGGCACCCTCCTCTACATCGGCGAAGGGACTGCCACCGACCGCCCCATCCAAATCGGCAGCGGCACCGCCAGCGAAACCGGCGGCACCACCATCCGCAACGACGGATCCGGTCCAATCATCTTCACCGCGCCCAACTTCAATACGCCGTTTGCCACCGCCACCGCGAACCGCAACCTCACACTTGGCGGCAGCAACGCCGACGCCAACGAAATCCAAGGCATCATCGCCGACAACAACTACGGCGGCAGCGGCACCGTAGGGCTGATCAAAACCAATGCGGGCCACTGGATTCTCTCCGGCGCCAACACCTACACCGGCCCGACCGCCGTCAACGGCGGCACCCTCAGCGTTAACGGCGCCATCTCCAACAGCGCCGTCACTGTGCGCAGCGGCGGCACATTCGGCGGTAACGGCTTCGTCGCCAACCTCACCATCAACGCCGGCGGCCTCAGCCCCGGCAACTCCGCCGGCACACTGACCGTCGGCGACCTCACGCTCACCAACAATCCGACCCTCATCTTCGACCTTGGCACCGCCAGCGACATGGTGATCGTCACGCAACTGAAATGGACCGGGCTGATGGAGACCAACTGGTTCATCCTCCGCGACGCCGGTGGCCTCACCGAAAACATCTACACGTTGTTCCAGGCCACCACGCTCAACGGCGCGCTCGGCGCCGGCACCAACTTCACCAACATCGCCGGCACCGGCCGCTACGGCTCGCTCTTCATCGAAGGCAACGACATCAAACTCACCGTCATCCCCGAACCCGGCTCCGCAATGCTCGTCGGCGCGGGGTTGCTCCTCATGGTCCTGTTGCGCCGGCGGCGCTCGTAATCCGCTGAAAGAACGCCTTGTTCCGGGGATGGTCCGGCGCGTGTCCGGCATAGCGGACGTAAAGATGTTCCTTGACGATGCGCTCCCAATCCTTCGCCAACACCGCCGCCACAAACTCCGGCTTCAGATTGTTGAGTCCCTCGGTGTAGGCGAAGTCCAGCAACGTTTCCTCTTGTCGCTGGTCGAGGCCGGGATCCGTTGCGCGCAACGCCGCCAGCGTCCGTTCCAAGTCCGCGCGCAATCGCTGCTCCGCTTCTGCTTTTGTGCAACCCTTTGCAAACAGCGTCTTGTCCCACACCGCCTGCCGCCAGCCAATCCGTCGGCCTTGTGGCGTCGAGTACGGATACAACCGCCCATCGGCGCGCAATCCGAAGTTGTCGCCGTTCGCCGCGCGCTGGATGTACGCCACGAAATCGTCACTGATCCCAACCGCCACTGCCTTGCACCATTCGAGATGGAAACGAACGAAGTGAAGTTCATCCCAGTAATGCGTGCTGCCTTCGTCGCCGCGCTCATAAACGAGCGCAACCGTCCCGTCGTCAAGTACGGCGATGTCGGAGTACGAGGACGGATGCGGCCAGATCGTCCGACCCACGCTCCACGTTGCGCCTTCGTCGCAGCTCACACGGACAGTGAGATTCGTCCGACCGTAAGGATGCTCTTTTTGTCGAAACGGCGACGCCGGGCTGGAGAACAGCAGCCGCCCCTTGTCGTATCGCTCAACCGCGCCGTGACAACGCGGCGTGATCAATTCCTCCGCCCTTCGAACCGGCCCCCACGTCGCGCCGCCGTCCTTGCTGACGGCCACCCGATGACGCAGATTGGCCGGTGAATCTTCGGAGCTTTCGTCGCGGCTGACGAGCATCAACTCGCCGTTGGCCAACTCGACCAACTGGCATTCACTCGTGTTCACGCCAACCGAGCCGCCAAGTTTCCACGTCGCGCCGCGGTCATCGCTGTAGAAACAGTGCGCGAAACTCCGCAGCCGGCCGCCGCCGGTGTCCTCGCGATGCCGCGCCGGCACGACAAGGCGCCCGGACTCGAGTTGCACCATCGCATTGCCAGGCCCGACGCCGTAGCGTTGCGCCCAGCCTTTCTCCCACTCGGTGCGGCTCTTGGTCTTGCCGCCGAGCTTGTCCCATTCGGGCTTGGTGACCTGCTCGTGAATCGAGACCGGCCCCTGCCACGTCGCACCGCTGTCCGTGCTCGTGAAATAGGCGTACTGCTTTTTGTCGCGCAGGAAGAAGAGCCAGATTGTCTTCGCGTCGCGCTCGATGCCGACGGTGATGTCGGTGCAACAACGGTTGCCGTCGTCGAAGATGACCTGCTCGGCGCTCCACGTGTGGCCTTTGTCGCGGCTGCGCTTGCAAACGATGTCGGTGTTCCCGACGTCGCCAGGGCCGTCGTTGCGTTTCTCGGCGAAGATGAGCAGGTCACCGTTGGGTGCCTGAAGGATCGCTGGGATGCGGTAGTTCGGCCGGTTCTTCGGAGCGTTCGGAAATACAAGCGTCGTCTCGAACAACGGCGCCGCCGCGCACAAATTGCCGGTCAGAAACAGAAAAATCAGCAACGTTTTCATTTCCGCAACGCCGTCTCGATGCTTGCAGCCACGGCCTTTGCGAGCAGTTCGTAGCCTTCGGGTTGGAAGTGAACGTCGTCCGGCCGGCCGACTTTCTCCATCACCGGCAACACCACTGAGTAGAGATCGTCAATCGCCACCCCGTTTCCCTGCATCACTTTCAGCGCGACTTTGTTCCTTTCCGCGATGCTGTCGAACTTGCGCGTCGGCGTGAGCACGCCCCCCTTCGGCACCGGCGTGGTGGTGGCAAAGATCAGTTCTGCGCCGGTGGCTTTCATCTGTGCGACGAGTTTGCGCAAGTTCTCGGCGTACAGCTCGCGCGAGGCGCGCTGGGTGGTCTCGGACGCGAACTTGGCATCGTGCAGGCCGAAGTTGAAATGGATCACGTCCCATTTGCTGTCGCCGAGCCATGATTTCATGTTCGCGAGGCCGACTTCGGTAGCGCCGCCGTTGACCGGGATGCGGTGGACGTTGGCCTTGCCTTTCAGAAGCGCGCGTACTTGTAGCGTGTAGCCAATCGAAATGGAATCGCCGATGAGCAGCACACGCGGCAAGCCCGGCTCGTCCTTGATCGGGCGGATGGCAAGATTCCGTGGATTGTCGGAATCAGCGACTGTCTCGCCTTCGTTCAGCTTGCGCTTGAGTGCCTCAGCTTTGGCCAGCAACGGCGCGAACGCGGGATTCTGCGCGAGGATCGCTTTTCGAGTGGCCTCCTCGTATTCCTTCTGGGCCTTGCGGTAATTCAACGTGACTTCCCTGCTGCGCTCAGCAGAAAACTTCGCCCGGTCAGCCTGATAAAGTTTACGCGCAGCGTTGAATTTCGCCGTGGCCGCCCTCATTTCCGTCGTCCTCGATGCGACAGCTTTGGCTACGGCGATTTGTTGTGTTTCATCGGGTGTCAGCGCGGCGCTGGCAACGCTGCAAAGAAATAGGAAAAACCCGATCTTCATTTGAGTATGATGAGTTCTGTGCGATGGAGTTGTTGGTTCACGTCTTCGATCTCGAACACACACTGAAACTCCGCTTCTCCAATATCAACCGAAAACTCGTAGGGAAAAACCTCGTCGGTCAACTCCTGCCACGCGCCGTCGCCCTGACGCCAGCGCAGCTTCGCTACGATGACGTCTTCCGGCAAAGCCTCGCTATAGACAAACGCGCTCGTCAATCCGCGTCCTGCCCGCAACAACATCGCGTGCACCGGCCCGGCGTTCGTGTAACTGCCGGAACCGAGCGCCGGCGACTCGGCGTACAGTTTCGCCTGCAACCGCGGCTTCACCGTCGCCGGCAGCGCGAACGTCGCGAGACCTTTCGGCGCGACTGCCACTGCGAGCCGGTTCGACGCGCACTCGACGAGGTCGCGGTTCAACGTCAACGTCGCGCGTTCTTCGCGGAACGACTGGTTCATCAGCGCGAGATAGAACTTGCCGTTGCCGTAACCGGCCAGCCAATCAAACTGCCGGTTGTCGCACGTAAGCAGGCCACGCGGCAACCAGAGCCGGACGTTCTCATCACCGGCAAACCGGCCCGGTTTCGCGCCGTAGATGCGGACGCGAAAATGGCTGCCCGCGGCGCTTTCGGTGGGGAAATCAATCGCGCCGCGCGACCGCTCGAACGCGTCGCTGACGAGAAAGTCGAGCACCGCACCGGCGAAATCCCAAGCGTGACCGGGATTGACCGTGGCAAAGTTCCAGTCCCACGGCATCCGCTCAACGGCGTCGGGCGACTCGGCGATGAGCGAATCCTGTGAGCGGTTGTCGCCCGGATAATTGCCGAACCGGCCGACCATTCCCCATCGAGCGATATCGCGGAGAAAATCGTCGCGCGCGAGACCAGCGACGCGCATCAACGCGCCGTGGACGTTCATCCAGTATTCCATCGGATACGCCGGCGACGGCGTGCCGAGCCGCGCAATCCGCCACGCCGGCACGGTCTGCTCCGATTTGTGCAGCGGTTGCGGCGGCGGGAAACCCCAGATGTTCCGGTGCCGGCCGATGGAATGCGGATGCACCGGCACCAATCCACCCTTCTCCATCGTCACCATCGTGTCCGGCGGAAGCGGATAAAGGTTCAACGTCGCAGCAACCCGGTACGCGGCCTCGACAGCCGCCGGTGTGTCGGCGCGTTCCACGGCGTCAAAGAGTCGGCCTTCCTCGGACGCCGATTTTGCCGGTGTTCCGGTAATGTTCCGAAATACTGGCGTTCTATGTTGGAAGAGCGCATCGAGGCTGGTGAGTTGCGCGGCGCCGATGTACGGCCCGCCGACTTTGCGCGTGGCGCTGCGGGCCTGCTTGTTGTCGGTGTTGTCGTACGGCGCAAAGACGTTCGTGCGGCGCGAGAGCGCAAACTCGACCGCGGGCCGGGCGCGTTGGCGGAAAAACTCCTCGTCGTCGGTGACGATGGCAGCGGAAAGCCCGTAGAGCGGTGAGAACGGTTTGAAGACGCCGGTTTTGTCGGTGAAGTAGTCGTAATATTTTTGTTGCGGGTCCCACATCGCGTGCGGCCCGTCAAGGAATCTCATCACGCGCTCCAGTGTGCCGTTCAGCGAGCCGGAGCCGGAGTTGTCGCGCTGGTCGCGGAACCCGTGGATGTCGCGCGCAATGTACCGGTACGTTTCCTTCCAGTCGCCGGGGCGTTCGAGGCAGTGGAACGTGAACCGATACGGCACGCCGGCTTTCATTCGTGATTCCGCGCCGCCAAGCAACGGCGCAAACAACACCGGTTTGAGCCGCCCGTTTTCAAGCTGGAGCATGAAACCGAACCGCGAGTCGGCGAGTGTCGGCAGACGGAACCGGCACTCGCGCGGATCGGCGACGAGCGCGACGTTGCCGGCCTTCGTGGCAACGTGGGCGCGCGGCAGTTTCAAGTCGGCTTCGCTCATGACGAAGTTGAACTGCTTGTGGCCGCGCGCGGCGCATTCCTGCGGAACCGGCAGTGTGTCTTTCAGCGGCGCGTCCGGCGCGCCGGTGAATGCGACGCTGTAGAACGCATCGCGTTTCGGCGTGAGCGTGAAGGTAATCTCGGTGTCGCGGATCTCGGCGGCGAAGTCAAACTCTGGTTGTGAGTCGTGAGTTCCACGGACTATCTTCCGGTGGCCGACGGCAAACGGATCGTTCTTGCCGCCCCAGCGGAGTGCGACACGCGGGGCGGTGACATAATCCGGGTGGCTGGGATTGCGTTTGAGGTGCGGGTCGGTCTCGCTCCAAATCACGGTAAACTCCGGCGCGAGCAATGCAGCGAGGGCGATTGTCAACATGATGGTTTCGAATCTTGCCGGTAGGCGCGTGGCGAGCAGCCAACCTGACGGCGAAAGACGTTGGCGAAATACTGGCTGGACGCGAAACCGCAATCGAGCGCGATGTCGGTGATGGCGCGGTCGCGCTGTTGGCGCAAAGCACGACAGGCGGCTTGCACGCGGAGGTGCGTCAGGTACTCAATTGGCGCCATGTTCGTCAGCTTCCGGCAATGATGAACGAACGTCGTCGGCCCGACGGCGCAGCGTTCCGCCATCGCCGCCAACGTCCACGGTTCACCGAGGTTGTCCGCGATCTGTTTGAGGAACAACTCGACGCTGCGCCGGCTGCTGCTCAACGACGAACGCACCGGCACGCGACGTCCACGGAACAGTTCCAGTAGCTGGAGGAACAGTTCGTTGATGGTGACGGCGAGCTTCGAGACGTTGTTGTCCTGCACGGCCTGGCAGATGCCTTGGAAGCCGTGACGGATTTCCGACGGTGCGGGCCAGAGCGGCTGTTCGTTGCCGCGCAGGTAACGCGTCAACGCAGCGAGATCGCTCGGCGTCAACACCAGCCACTCCGGCCAGCGCCAGCTTTGGTGCGGGTGTCGGATGCCGACATCGAGGATCAACCACGCGAGCCGGCCCGCGCCGATGCGCGGGTCGCCGAGCTGGTGCGGTTGCCACGGACGCGTGATGAGAAGCTGGTCGGGCTGCATCACGGCGTTGCGGTTGTCCACCCGCAACGGCATCCGGCCACTTTCCAGAAACGTCAACTCGATCCCCTCATTACGGTGCAGCGGCAGGCCCCAGTCTTGCGGGCTGCGCGCGTCCCAGAACCCGACGCTGCGCACGCCGGGCAACGCGTGTGCCGGCAGGCGTCGGCCGGGATAGGTGCCGCGCGCGAGGGCTTCAAGCCGCAATGCGCCGGCGCGCACGGCCTCGACCACCGGACGACAGGTGTCGGCCCGGTGGACGTGGCCGTGTTCGCGGAAAACGATGGGGCGCTGGCTCACGACTTGTAAAATCCTTCAACTGAACAGAACCGCAAGCATTCCGTCTGACTGGTAGCGTATTCTGCCACCATGAACAAGAACCAAAAAATCTCTATTGGCATCAACATGGAATTCGTGCGGCACGCCGACAAGTCCTTCGAGTGGGGCGTCCGGAAGGCCGCCGAACTCGGTTACAAATACGTCGAACCGATGGTTCACTGGGGTCGCGAACTGCTCAGCGAGGCGGGCTACTTCCACAGCGTCTCGATGCTCGACGATCCGCTCCGCCTCAAACGCGCCTGCGACAACGCCGGCGTGAAGATGTCCGGGCTTTCCGCCCACACGCCGTTGACGAAACCGGAAATCGGCGTCGAGTATCTCAAGCAGGCGATCCGTTGCGCGGCGGAGTGCGGCGCGCCGGTGATCAACACGGACGAGGGGCCGAAACAGCCGTGGACGACCGAGGCGGAGGATTTCACGCTGATGAAATACACGCTGATGGAAGCGGCCAAGGTGGCCGAGCCGCGCGGCATTCTCCTCGGCATCGAGCCGCACCAACAATACAGCCGCACGCCCGATGGCCTCGACCGGATCTCCAAACTCGCGAAGAGTCCCGTCATCGGCATCAACTTCGACACTGGCAACAGTTATCTCAGCGGCCAAGACCCGTACAAGTGGCTTGCGCGCGTTGCGAAACGGCTTGTGCACCTGCACGCGAAAGACATCTCGATCCAGCAGTCCAGCACCGAGCGCGGCAAAGTCACGGGCACACCCGTTGGCTGCGCGTGCGGCGATGGCGTGATTGACTGGGCGCGTGTGATCCGGATCGTGCGCGACAAATGTCCGCGCCCGATCGTGTTCAGCGTCGAGTGCGGCACGATCGAGCAAGCCGAACGCAGCATCAAACATCTCAGGAGTGTATTATGAAGATCTCTCGCCGTGACTTTATCAAGAGCGCCGCACTGGCCGGCGTGGCGCTTGGGTTTCCGTCCATCGTGCCGTCGTCGGTGCTGGCCCGCAGCCCGAACGGCAAGGTCAACGTCGCGTTGATTGCGTGCGGCAACCGCTCCGGTTATGCGAACATTTACAAGAGCTACGATAAATCGGTTGTGGTCGCCGTGTGCGATCCCATTCAAAGCCGGCGGCTCAAGCGGAAGCAGGCGTTCGACAATTGCGACGACTATTCCGACTTCCGCGAAGTGCTCGCGCGCAAGGATGTGGATGCGGTCCACATCTCGACCGCGGACCATTGGCACGTGCCGATTTCGTTGATGGCCGCCCGCGCGGGCAAGGACATGTACACGGAGAAGCCGCTCGGCATCAGCATCGAGCAGGATTTGAAGGCGCGCGCGATCGTGGACAAATATCGCCGCGTGTTCCAGTACGGCGCGCAACAACGCTCGTTGCAACACGTCAGGATGGGCATTGAACTCGCGCTCAACGGGCATTTCGGCGAGATCAAGGAGGCGTACGTCTGGGCGCCGCGCGGCCAATCCGGCGGGACCTGCGTGGAAACGCCGGTACCGGAAGGTTACGACTACGACATGTGGCTCGGGCCGGCACCCAAGGCGCCGTTCTGCGAGGACCGATGCCTTAATCAGAGCGGGCGCAATGGCATCTTCCACATTTACGATTACGCCATCGGTTTCGTGGCCGGCTGGGGCGCGCATCCAGCGGACATGTTGCAGTGGTGGCTCGACAATGCAGGAGTCCCGAACATGCCGGTCTCCTGCGAGGCCAAGGGCGTGATTCCGACCGAAGGTCTTTTCAACACGCTGACTCACTGGGACGCGCATTTCGTTTATCCAAACGGCTTGAAGATGCGCTTCATGGACAACGAGACGGCGGCCAAGGAGAAACCTCACCCCGGCGTGGAGGGCGGACATGGCACGCTTTTGGTCGGCTCCGAGGGCTGGGTGTTGGTGAGCCGTAGCGGTTGGAAAGTGTCCGATGAAGCGATCCGCCAGAAGGCGAAAGAGCCAGGACCGAAACGCCTGCCGGTCAGTCCCGACCAGATCCAAAACTTTGTGGATAGCGTGTTGAGCCGGCAACAGCCGGTGGACAATCTGCATTCAGCCGTCCGCTCCGACATCCTGTGCCATCTCATTGACATCAGTGTGCGGACTGGACGGAAAATCCAATGGGACAACAAGAGGGAAACGATCGTCGGCAACGCGCAAGCGGCCAAGATGATGCGTCGCGACATGCGCAAACCGTGGACGTTGGCCACATAAGGAGCCATCATGAACACCACTCGTCGAGTTTTCATCAAAACCTCTGCCGCCGTCACGCTGGCTGGGCTGGCGTTGCCGCGCATCCTCAAGGCCGGTCAAGCCCCCGCTGTCGTGTCGGGCAAGAACCTCAACACCCGCATCGCCGTCGGCTTCATCGGCACCGGCCATCGGGCACAAGCGCACATGAGGATGCTGCAATATCTCCGCGACGAGGAGAAGTTGCCCATCGAGCTTGTCGCCGTTTGCGACGTCAACCGGGGGCGGCTCGATGCCGCCCAGAAACGCACCGGCGCATCGTACACGTACATGGATTACCGCGAGTTGCTCGCCAACGACCGCGTGGACCTCGTCTGCATCGCATCGCCCGATCATCAACACGGCCATCACGCCATCGCCGCGCTCCAAGCCGGCAAACACGTCTATTGCGAGAAACCCGTCTCGCACTGGAGCCAGTTCGAGCTGACGAAGAAACTCGCCGACGTCGCCGCGAAATCGCCGTGCGCCTTCCAACTCGGCACCCAAGCGATGAGCGACAGCGCGTGGCACCAGATGAAGCAATTGGTGAAGGACGGACTCATCGGCAAACCGCTCTTCGGCGAGACCGGTTTCTTCCGCATCGGCGACTGGGGCGAACGCAACATGAAAGTGGACGACCCGGACATCAAGCCCGGCAAAGACCTCGACTGGGACGCTTTCCAAGGCGACGCTCCGAAATACAAATTCAGCGTGGATCGTCTCTTCCGCTGGCGCTTGTTCAAGGATTACGCCGGCGGCCCGGTGACCGACCTCTATCCGCACTGCCTCACACAGGTCGTGGACATTCTCGGCGTCGGTTTCCCCGAGAAGGTCGTGGCGCTCGGCGGCATTCACCGGTACGAGTACGAACTCCGCAACGTGCCCGACACCTTCAACCTCATCGCGCAGTATCCGGAGAAAGTCACCATCAGCGTCCTCGGCACGCAGGCCAACGACTTCAACGCCACCCCGCAACGCGGCGCTGGACAACGTTGTCCCGTCATCCGCGGCTGGGACGGCTCGCTCTCGATTGACACCGACAACAAGCAGATCGCGTTCATGCCGGTCAAGGAGAAAGGCATGATGAAGAAGCCGCAGAAGTTCCCAATCGAGCGCCCCGAAAGTGTTCCCGAGCACTGGAAGAACCTCATCGAGTGCGCCCAGAAGGGGACGAAGAACACCTGGAGTCCGATGGACCTCGCGTTCCGCACGCAGACCGTTCTCCAGATGGCGATGACGGCCTACCGCGATGGTGTCGTGGCCCGCTTCGACCCCCGCAGCCGCCGGATCCTGACATGAAAATGTTCGCTCCCCTCTTCCTGCTACTGGCGGTGCTGTCTGCTGTCTGTGCGGATTCAGCAACCGCATCAAAACCCAACATCGTCCTCGTCCTCGCCGACGATCTCGGCTATGGCGACCTCGGCTGTCACGGAAACCGGCAGGTCAAAACACCGCATCTCGATGCGTTTGCGCACGAGGCCGTCGAGTTGACGAACTTCCACGTCAGCCCGGTCTGTTCGCCGACACGCGCGTCATTGATGACCGGCCGCTACAACTTCCGCACCGGCGTCTGCGATGTGTTTGGCAAAGCGACCGTGATGGATTCGTCCGAGGTCACCGTTGCCGAGGCTTTGAAACAAGCCGGTTATGCGACCGGCATCTTCGGTAAATGGCATCTTGGCGATGACGGAGAACATGCCCCCAACGCACAAGGGTTCGATGAATCGCTCGTCCATCGCGGCCCGGCCATGCGAAAATACTTCGACCCCGACCTGCTTCACAACGGCACCCCCGTGAAACGCACCGGCTATTGCATGGACATCTTCACTGACGCCGCCATCGAGTTTGTGAAGAAGAACCGCGCCAAGCCGTTCTTCGTCTATCTGCCCGCGAACCTCATTCATACGCCGTTGCAGGTTGCGTCCGAACTGGCGGCGGAGTTTGACGCGCTCGGCCTCTCGGACAACACGCAGAAAATCCACGGCATGATCCGCAGCGTGGACAACAACTTCGGCAAGCTGCGAGCAACCTTGAAGGAACTTGAGCTGGAAGGGGACACGCTGCTGATCTTCACGTCCGACAACGGCCCCTGCTCCGGCTCCAAGCCGGTTGATCGCCACATGGCCGGGTTGCACGGGTTGAAGGGAACTGTCTATGAAAACGGCATTCGTGTCCCCTGTTTCATGCGCTGGCCAATGGGTTTCAAAAGTCCGGCGAAACTGACACGACTTGCTGCACACATTGACGCGATGCCAACCATTCTCGAAGCGTGCGGTCTGCCGGCTGCGCCGAAAGTGGACGGGCGCAGTCTCTTACCGTTGCTGCGGAATCCGTCTGCCCAGTGGCCAGACCGCAGGCTGTTCTTCCAGTGGGATAGCGGACAACAACCGCGGCGAGGACACGCCTTCACGGTGCTCACCGAGAAATGGAAGCTGGTTCAGCCGTGTGGAATGGACGCACCGAACCAGCAGCACATCCGCGACCGTTACGCTGAGTTGTGCCGGTTACAGGGTCGTGGCGAGCGCAGCATCGAAGGCGCGCTGCGCTACGAACTCTACGACATCGCCGCCGATCCCGGTGAGACAAAGGACCTCGCCGGCAAGCATCCTGACATCGTCGAGCAAATGAAAACAGAATACAACCGCTGGTTTACCGAGGTCGCCGCCCGGTGGCAAACGGAGCCAAAATGAAATACATCATCACATTCCTCGCCTCTTTTGCGTACTTTGCGTTCTTTTGCGGCAATTCCTTCTCCGCCAACGTCGTTCTGAAAAACGCCGGTAAACCCGCGGCGGAATACCGTCACGCCAATGTGCCGTTCAAACCGTATGTGGCCCAACTCTACTCGCCGAAAGGCGCCGGCGTGCTGCGCGACAACGTGGCTGATCATCTTCACCATCACGGACTGATGTTCGCCATCGCGGTCAACGGCGTGGATTTTTGGGCCGAAAAACCGACCTGCGGCAAGCAGCTCGAACGAAAGCTGGAGACGCACGGCAACAGTCTGACGCAGTGGCTTGACTGGACAGCGCCGGACGGGAAAGTGCTGATGTCAGAGGAACGCACCGTGACGGTCCATCCGGGGCCGGTCACGTTGCTGACATGGCGGAGCCGCCTCTCCTCGAAAGAGGAAGTCACGCTGACAGGCAGCCACTACTTCGGACTTGGCATGAGGTTTATTACCGAGATGGACAAAATCGCGCGCTTCATCAATTCCGCCAACGCCACCGGCGATGTCGTGCGTGGCTCCGAACGGCTCACCTCGACGAAGTGGAACGCTTGCATCGCACACAACGTGACCGTCGTGCTCTTCGATCATCCGTCGAACCTGCGCCACCCATCGCGCATGTTCACCATGAACGTGCCGTTCGCGTATCAGTCGGCAACGTTGAACCTGTGGAAGGAGCCGTTCACGCTGAAGGAACCGCTCGATCTCCGTTACGGTGTCGCCGTCTGGGATGGCGAACAAACAGCGGAAGAAATCGAGCGCCAGTATCAGCGTTGGTTGAAAGATAGTGGAATGGGCGTCTCGCCCGTTCATTCCGTCAAATCCCAAACGGGCGGGACGCCCGTTCCACTACCAATTCGCGTGCTGATCCTCAGCGGACGGAACAACCACAAGTGGCAGGAGACGACGCCGAAGCTAAAAGCCATCCTCGAAACCAGCGGACGATTCGTCGTGGACGTGACCGAGCATCCCGAACAGTGCGACGCCGCGACGTTCGCCAAGTATGATGTCATCCTCAGCAACTGGAACACGTGGACCAAGAACGCCACTGCTACGAACTGGCCTGCTGCCACACGCGCCGCGTTTCTCGATTTCGTTCGCAGCGGCAAAGGGGTTGTCACTGTCCATGCCGGCAGTTCCTCGTTCTTCGACTGGCCGGAGTACCACCAAATCGCCGGCGCGACGTGGAAACTGGGCCAGACCAAGCACGGCAAACAACACCAGTTCACCGTCAAATTCATCGCTGCGCATCCCATCACCGACTGCCTGCAACCGTTCACCACCACCGACGAACTCTGGCGCAAACCCGGCGTCGCGCCCGGTGCCACTGTCATCGCCACCGGCGACGACGAGCCGGTGGCGCTTGTCACCAGCTTCGGCAAAGGGCGCGGCTTCGCGCTGTTGCTCGGTCACGATGTTGCCGCGATGAGCAACCCCGGCTTTGCGGCGCTGCTCCTGCGCGGCACGGAGTGGGCCGCAACCGGCAAAGAACGGAGGCGCTGAGATGAAATCCTCTCGTCGTCAGTTTCTCAAGAGCGCGGCGCTGGCCGCCGTGCCGATGATTCTGCCATCGCGCATCCTCTTCGGCGCGAGCGCGCCGAGCAATCGGGTGAACGTGGCGTTGATCGGGTGCGGCGGGCGCGGGATGTATGAAACGCGTTGCTACCTGAAGTCTGCCACGAGCCGGATTGTCGCTGTGTGCGACCCGTGGGAATCGAAGCGGCTGCGCTCAAAACAGGTGTTCGAGCAGGCCTACGCGGAGGAGAAACGCAGCGGCTCATACAAAGGCTGCGAGGCCTACGCCGATTTTCGCGAGGTGCTCGCGCGCGCGGACGTGGACGGGGTTTACATCGCGACTTCGGATCATTGGCACGTGCCGATCACCATTGCCGCTGCCATCGCGGGGAAGGACACGCACACGGAGAAACCGCTCGGCACCTGCATTCAGTGGAACCTCGCCGCGCGCGAGGCAGTGCGGCGTCATGGCCGGGTCTTCCAATACGGCGCCGAACGCCGCTCGACGGCGTCCGCGCGTCAGGCCATCGAGTTGGTTCTCAATGGCCGGATCGGCAAAGTGCAACAGATTTATGTTTCGAGTCCAGCCTCGGTCAATGGTCCCGTTGACGACCCGGTGCTGCCGGTGCCGGCGGAGCTTGATTATGATTTGTGGCTCGGTCCTGCACCGTGGGCGCCATACAGCAAAGGCCGTTGCGCGAACGTTGGTCCGGGCAACGGTATCTTTCATATTTACGATTACGCGATCGGGTTCATTGCCGGATGGGCGGCGCATCCGCTCGATCAAGTCCAGTGGTGGGCCGACAACTGCGGCATGGGAATCCCGGTCACCTACGAAGGCACCGGCCAGTTGCCCGACGCCGGTCTTTTCGATTGCCTCATTCAATGGGACGTCCAGTGCCGGTACGCGAACGGCCTGACCATGCGTTTCATGGACAACCAAACGTCCCAGAAGCAGGACATTCCCGGCATCCGCAATTCCAACGCGGCGACGTTTGTCGGCACCGACGGCTGGGTGTGCGTCAACTACAGCGAGATCCGCACCGAGCCGGCGTCGTTGCGAAATGAAATCATCGGCCCGAATGAACGGCATTTGCCGGGCGCGGCTCCGGTCGGCGGATACGCGGAGGCGCACCACATGAACTGGACCGAGTGCATCCGGTCCCGCCGCGATCCCGTCGGCGACATCGAGAGCGCCGTGCGTTCCGACAACATCAGCCATCTCTCCGACATCGCCGTCCGCACCGGCCGCAAGATTCGCTGGGACCCGGTAAAAGAGGC
>Ga0194112_10002142_pt1 | contig 28547 bp, 24 predicted proteins | sample TA2MahC400mmetaG_FD_146191 | JGI IMG/M metagenome (GOLD analysis project Ga0194112, IMG submission 146191) | Freshwater microbial communities from Lake Tanganyika, Tanzania - TA2015016 Mahale Deep Cast 400m | ecosystem: Environmental > Aquatic > Freshwater > Lake | place: Tanzania: Lake... | reverse complement strand
TGACATCTCGCGCGTTGAGCGGCGCGGGCGGCGGCGGCAGAGTTTTTCCTTTGGGCATCTCGCCGAGCACGACGCGGAAGCCGACCCACGGCAGCGACGAATCCGGAACCCAGCCTCCACGGTTTGCCGACCGGAGCAGTTGCGTGAGCATGGAATGCCCACCGCCACGAAACACGCGAAAATCTCCCTCGCTGCGGCCCAGAGGATCGGTTTGATCGCCGCTCTCATACGGGCCATACCAGTCGAGGCACCACTCGGCGACGTTTCCGTGCATGTCATGAAGACCCCAGGCATTGGGAACCGACTGCCCCACACGCGGCAACGGCGCGCCGTCCCGCCACACATACTCGACAGGGAACTTGCCGTCCGGGAAATACAGGCTGCGCCGTCCCTGTTCTCCGAACCACTTCTGATGTCCTGCGGGCAAGGTCTCGCCCGTGTGGAAGATCGTCGTGGTGCCCGCACGACAGGCATACTCCCACTCCGCCTCCGTCGGCAGGCGATAGGGCTTGCCTTCCTTCTTCGACAGCCACTCGCAGAACGCGGTGGCTTGCGTCCATGTGACTCCGATCACCGCCTCATCGTCCGCGCCTTTGCCCTTGCGGAAATCGGCCACGAACTTCCGGAACTGTCCCAAGGTGACCTCGGTGGCGGCCATGTAGAAGGGTCGCGTGATCGTCACGCGATGCGCCGGTTTCTCATCCCAGTCCGCGCAACGAAACTCCGTGTGATGCGTGGCCATTTGGTCCTTCCCCGAGAGCGGCGGTCCATCCTGGCCCATCGTGAACGTGCCCGGCTCAATGCGCACGAGTTTTATGCCGACCGAGTTCGTGACGGATTCGGCGGCGTGCAATGCGGCCAGCGGCGTGAGCAGGAGTAAGGTGAGCAGCAAAGTGAGAGTATGTTTCATGGTTTCAGCCCTGTGATTGGAGCAATTTGGATAATCATTGAGGGAAAAGAGGGACGGCCCATTTGCCGATGGTGATGGTGTCACCGGCGGCGCAATCCTTTTGGTAGAGCGTGCAGAAGTTTCCCGTGGATGTGTGATTGAACAGGCGGATTTCCGTCAGTGCGACTTTCTTGAACCCTTGGTTCAGTAACGTTTTCGTTTGCGAATCTTTGTTGCGTTCCGTCGCAGGCGTCAGAAACCAGACCGTGCCGGCGCGGTCGCAGGTCAGCGTCTTCGTGCCGTCCATGGGGATACGAAGAAACTGCGCGCCCCGCAATGCGTCAGGCAGTTCGGCGAGAGCGTATTTGCGGTCGGCAAACAGGAGCGCACCGACGCTCAATGGCTCCGGTTTGAAACCTTCTGCCCGGAGTTTGCCCGGCGTGCTGTTGCGGAGTGGTTCACCGTCTTCGTTGTTGTTGGGGGTTGCCACGGCCTTTTTCTTTCCAGCGGCTATTCTCGGATTGATTCCCGTGGCGAAATTGATCAGCACCCGCTGACGGCTGTCTTTGGAGAATGTTCGCGCCAAAATATCAGCCTCGGTGAAGGTTGCCATGAGAATGTTTTTGTCGCGGCCGCGCTCCCAATCGTAGATAAGATAAATCGTTCCATCGGGCGCTTGTGTGCCATCGGGATAGGAAACGCTGTTGCGTTCATCAATCATCAGGCCGCCTTTCCATGTCTCGCCGTCGTCTTCTGAAAGGTAGGCGGTCAATTCGGATCGTCCGATTCGTTGGTCGAGCGGTCCGTGTTTGAGAAGAAGCAGGTTCCCGGAAAGGAGCTTGCGGAAATAAAAACGCGACGTTGCATTTGGGATGTAATCTGCGACTTCCGTCCAAGTCCGTCCGCCGTCTTTCGAGATGGACCTTCCGATGCCGTGCTCTGCTGTTCGCACGAGCATCACGAGAGAACCATCCTTGCGTTCCACAGTCATGTGTTCGTCGGCGTTCCGTCGCGCCGGCGGAATGTTCGCTGCGCCGAGCAAGGTAAAACTTTTGCCGCGGTCTTTCGAGATCATGACGCGGGCGCTGTTGTCACGTTTCCACATCGCCGCCGGCATCAGCCAGTCGCCATTCTTGAGCACAGTCGGTTTGTTGAGCATCACGCCGGGGAAAAGTGCTTTCGGTTTCGACCACTTGGGATTTTCGGCGTCGGGGTTTGCGCACGTGACAGCCATCGTGGCGCTGAGTGCGTCGCCGTCCATCCACCAGAACAGCCAGAGCTTTCCGGTCGGGTCAAGCCAAAGACACGGGTCGGAAGCGCGTTTCGGACCGTCACCGTCCGGGTCAATGACGAACTTCAGGTCGCTCCAGGTCTTGCCGTCATCGCCGCTGGTTGCCGCCACGACATAGTTGTATTTGTCCTCCCACACTTTGCCGGCATACCAAGAGGCCCAGAGGCGTCCCTTGGGCGCGCGTTCGATGGTTGGGATGCCTTGATAGTTTCGTTTGTCGGAACCGTATTCCTTGCCGGGATTGAAGATGATGGGAGGATGGACGAATCCTTGGAGCAGATCTTCCTTCTTCGGAACTGGTTCTGATTTTCGTCCGCCGGCATCGTTGACGACGCGACGCAGTGCGGAGCGTTCCGAAACCAGCCGACCGGCCAGGACATCTTGTTCGGTGAATCGCGCCATGAGGATTTGCGCGGCCCGATGACGCTCGTGATCGTAAATCACGTAGATGGTCCCATCGGGTGCTTGACAACCGTCCGGATACGATACTTGGCGCTCGTCCAGCATCAGACCGCCTTTCCACGTCTGGCCGTCGTCATCCGACAGAAACGCCATCAGACATGTTCGCCCCGTCCGGGTTGGCTCATCAATGCGACCGTGTTTCACCAACAATAACCTGCCGGAATGCAGCTTTGTGAGGAAATGACGGGACACATCATGTTTGATGAATGGGTGCGGCTTCGCGGGCGACCATGTCCGTCCATCATCCTCCGAGAAAGCCTCATAGGGGCCGTCCTTCGTGCGCGTCAGCAACCAGAGTCGCCCATCGCGACGTTCCACCACGTTGTATTCGTCGAACTCGCGGACTTCGGGCGGCACGAGCAACGGGCCACCCATCTTGAAAGTTCGTCCTTGGTCATCGGACAACAGCGGGTGCGACGGGTGTGCCAAATCCCTTTCCTTCCACCAATTTCCGGTTGGCCATAACCACCGGCCGGACCGCAGCACGATGGGTTTGTTGAAGTTGTTCAGATTGCGGGCGATCAAACGCGGTTGGGTCCACGTTGGATTTTCGTCATCTGGATTGGCGGTGGTCATTACCCACATCTGGGTGTCGCCTTCACGAAGTCCTTTCGGGTAGAGATTGACCATCAGCCAGAGCCGTCCTTGCGGGTCAACCCAGATGCCGGGTTCCGAGGCGCGGAACGGCGGATCAATCACCAGTTTCAAGTCCGACCACGTGTCGCCGTCATCCCCGCTGGTGGCGAGCATGATATAGTTTTCCGGCCCCTCGCCCTTGCCGCCGCCGTACCACGTTGCCCAAATCCGACCGCCCGGCGCGCGCGCGACACTGGGAATTCCTTGAAACTCGCGGTCCTTGTCGGCGTACTCCTTGCCGGGTTTGAAATTCAACACAGCCGGGAAAGGTTCGGATGAGCCATTCGTCACAACCGCCGCCAGTGCATCCTTGGCTGGCGATGGTTCTGCCGAGATTGCGCGTGCGAACGAAACACAGCCAATCAACGATAGTACAACAGCACTGGCTGCTCTCAGATTCATTTCGTTTTTACTTTCTTGGGGCTTTTCGGAGGTGCCGAACTGGATACGAAGACCGGCACGGCCCATTTGCCGATGGTGATGGTGTCACCGGCGACGCAGTCCTTTTGATAGAGCGTGCAGAAGTTGCCTGTGGATGAGGGATTGAACAGACGGATTTCCGGCAGAGCGACTTTCTTGAATCCTTGATTCAGCAGCGTTTTCGTTTGCGAATCTCTGTTGCGCTCCGGCGCAGGAGTCAGAAACCAGACCGTGCCGGCGCGGTCGCAGGTCAGCGTCTTCGTGCCCTCCAAAGGAACACGAAGAAACTGCGCGCCCCGCAACGCGTCCGGCACTTCCGCCACAACGTATTTCCGGTCGGTGAACAGCAAAGCGCCGATGCGCAGCGATTCAAGTTGAAATCCATCCGCGCTGAATTTTCCGGGCGATTTTCGACGAAGCGGCTCGCCATCGGAGTTTGGATTGACTGCTTTCGGCGCGGTTTTCGGTTTCTCTTGGCCGCCGGAGGCTTGGCTGACGAGTTGGCGCAACCGGACCGCGCCGCTTACGTCATTGCCGGCGGCGACGTCTTCCTCGCGGAAGGTTGCCATCAGAATGTGACGGTCGCCGGTGCGGCTGTAATCGTAGATAATGCGGATCAAACCGTCGGGAGTCTGCTGGCCGTCGGGGTAAGAGACGCCGGTGCGTTCATCGAGCAGCAAGCCGCCACCCCACGTTTTGCCGTCGTCTTTGGAAATGAACGCCATGAGATGCGAGCGACCGGTTCGTTCGGTCATCGGGCCGTGCTTGACCAGCAGGAGATCGCCGGACTTGAGACGCGTGATGAAGAATCGCGCGCTGGGGTGTGGGATGGACGACGGCGTCAGTTCCGGCCAAGTCTTGCCGTGGTCAGTGGAGACGCTTTCGCCGATGCCATAACGAGTCCGCACCAACATCCATAGGCTTCCGTCTCGCCGCTCCACCACCATGTGTTCGTCAAAGTTCCGATCTGTAACGGGTACAAGGGCCGCGCCCCGCAATTTGAAGGATCCGCCCCCATCACGCGAAGCATACACCCCGGCGCTCTTTGCTTGAGGGTCTTTGTTGACGCGCGCCACCCAATCACTGATTGGCCAAAGCCAATCGCGATTCTTCAGCACTGTCGGTTTGCACATCATGACACCGGGCGCGATATGGCGTGGGGCGCTCCATTGGGTATTGCCATCATTCCCGTCCTTGGCCGTCATCACCCAAGTTTGGGCGTTGTCCTTGCCTTTGAGTTCGATAGTGCTCCCGTCGTGACAGAGGACTTTGCCGTCATCCGCGATGGCGAAGATAAACCAAAGCTTGCCGTCGGGCGCCATCCAGAGTTCGGGATCGTACGCCCGTAGCGGTCCGCCGGCGTCGGGGTCCACGACGAGCATTTCTTTCCATGTCTTGCCGTCATCGCCGCTGGTGCTGAGGACGACGTAATTGTTGTGGTCTTCGCCGGGCGTCACGCCGGCATACCACGTGGCCCACAATCGTCCTTTGGGCGAGACCGCCATGCTGGGGATGCCTTGAAAGGCGCGATTGGTGACGGCGTGCAGTGCTTGCGGCTGGCCGACATATTGCGGCGGTTTCAGGGAGGCGGTGTCGCCAGCTTCTGCGCACCATCCTGAAAAAGAGCCGGCGAATAGTCCCAAAGCGATCAACCGATACATTGCGATCATGTTATTTTTCCTTTCCGATTGCCACGTGTAGTTTGAGTAGCGCCAACATCAGGTCGTCGCCGCGGGTGGCGCTGTCGTAGTTTTGTCGTGTCGCCTTGTCGTTGGCGGCCATGATCTTTGGCAATGGCGACATTGTGTCGAGAAACAACCGAATCGCGTCGCGCCCAAATCGGTCGCCTTGTTTCAAGTAACGGCCGTCGTTTGTCAGTTTGTAGGCGCGAACTATGAGTTCAATCGCATCGGCCATCGTGCCCGGCAACATTCGCGGCGGGTACGACAGCGCGTCGTCGCGCAGATACAGCGCAGCGCCTTTGAGTGCCAGCGCCCGCGCATCGTTGTCGCCGGCCGCTGCGTCGTATTCGAGCAGCCGCAGCGCCATGGCGGCGGTCGAGTGTGACGACCAGAGGCTGCTGTATCCGGGGCGCTTGTTGATGCCGGGTTTCAATGTCGTGACATCCGCGAAGATGACGTAACCGCGGTCGGTTGTGAGTGGATGATCAAGTTTCTTCACGACAGCGTTGCGGAAACTATCACGCAATTCGAGCACCCGACGGCGGAGCGGACTGTCCGGCAATTTCCCGGCCACTTCGTGCAACAGCGCGAGGTTCAGCGCGTGTTGCAAGACCCAGAGTTCATTGCTCTTGTCGTCGGTGCCGACGCGCGAGCCGACTGCGCCAGAGGGTTTGCGGCGTTTCAAGGTGTTGGAGATAATCGAGTCAATGGCGCGAAGCATCTCGGTTCGGAACGCCTCGTCGTGGCTATGTTCGTAGGCGAGCGCCCAGTGGCGCGTCATCTGTCCGATCAGGCGCGGAAACTCCGCTCCTGTTCGCGCGACATTTGGGAATCCATCGAGCATTGCGTGTCGGTTCCAAAGCGACTTCTCATGGTCATAGATTTGATATGTCCATTCGCCCAGAGCGAAGCGTTGAATGGCCTTTACCACGTCCGTGCCCATCCGGAAACAGCGGTCGAAATGGGGCCATGGCGTGTACCAGAGTTCGTGGATGCGTCCGTTGCCGGAGGGAGCAAATGCGACGTTGCCGGGCAGATACCAACCGAGATGTTCGCCCCAGCACATCAAGCCGGTGTTGGGGTCTTGGCAATTGAGCCAGAAATAGCGCAGCGCATCATCGGCGGCTTGCGCGTATTTCGGCGCGCCCGTCATGTCGCTCAACAGATACAGAAGACTGTAGAGAAATTCGTCCTGACCGACGTTGGCGCTGTCATACATTCGCTCGTCTTTTGCGCGGCCAGCGGCAAAAAAGGCGGGAAGATTGTGATTCTTGCCGTTGTCGGACGGTTTGGGTCTTGCCACGGGGACACCGACTTTCACCACTCGTTCGATTTCCTTGAAATGAAACAGGTCATGCGTCTCGCGATTCATCATCGTGGCGAATAATGGAGACGGCTGCTCACCCCAGCGACCACGTCCTTTGTCCATCATTGTGTCGGCGTAGGCTCTGACCGTGTCCAAATACGAAACATTCTCAGTTGCCGCAGAGCTGCAACAGATTCCGAGTGCGAGAAACGCCAATGCCATCTTCATCGGAGAAACTCGACCAAGCCTTTCATGGCAACGAACGACATCGCCAACGAAAAAAAGAAGGCGACAATCATGCACGCATTGAGCAATAAACCGGCCCGGTGCTCGCCCATCAGCGAGCGTTTGTTGACCAGCACAAAGAACACGCCGATGACCAGCGGCAACACGAACACCTGCGACACTTGCGTGGCAATCTGCGCCGGAATCGGGTTGGCCCCTAGGACCGGCACGGCCAAGCCCAACACGCACGCCACGCCGGCAAGGATGCGGAACAACGCCGAGCGGCTGTCAAACTCGCCTTTGCGGTAGTCGCTAACCAATAATGGCGCCACCATGCAGATGGGGAACACCGACGACAATCCCGCGCTCAATGTTCCCACCAGAAACAACGCAACAGCATATTTCCCGGCCACGGGCGTCAGCGTGTGCACCATGTCGAGCACTTGATTGATTTGCAGGCCGCGACTGAACAGCGCGCCCGCCGCGCACGCCATGACTGAGCCACTGACAATGAACATCAGCGCGGCTCCCGTGAACGCATCCAGCGACTGTTGGCGGAGATTACTGCGCGTCCAGCCTTTCGCCTTGAGCAACAACGGGCGAGTGACAAATGTGGGCGCGGCCATCGTGGTGCCCACGAAAGCCGCCACCATCAGATGCGCGCCCGGAACGTTGGGGATCGTCGGGACAAATCCGCGGGCGACTTGTCCGGCCGTCGGCAACACGATGAACATCGAAACGATGAACGAAAGAGCGAGAATGGTGACAAAGAACACCAGCACCTTCTCAAAGAACGAATACCCGCCATGCCACAACATCCCATACATCACCGCCATCACGGCCACCGCAATTCCCAACACCGGCCAGTAGGCATTTCCATTGAGAGATGGAATGAACAACCGCACGGTTTCGTACAGAGCAGCCGAGGAAAGGCCCACCAGCCCCGAAAGACAGCACCATTGACCTGTGACCACACCAATAACCATGAGAATCGCCAGCCATTTCCCGCCGGGCAGATGGCGGCGGCATGCGTGGACAGCCGTGTCACCGGTGACCAGCGCGTAGCGCCCCGCCGCCTCCATCAGCACCCACGAAAACAAACAACTCAGCGCCAGCACCCAGAGCAGTTGCATGCCAAATTGGCTACCGGCCTTGGCCATCGAAGTAACGCTGCCGGTGCCCACAGTGTAGCCGATGGCGAAAATACCGGGACCGACAGCCAGCAGGAGTTTGATGATTCTGTTCATGTGTTCCGCGCTCGTGTTTAGCGAACAACGCGACCGGAGGCGCTCCCGGCCATGAGCGTCTCGACTTCGGCGCGGCTGACAAAATTAAAATCGCCCTCGATGGAATGTGCGAGGCAGGAAGCGGCCACAGCAAAACGAATGGCGGCAGCCGGTGAGGCGAGTTCTGGCGTGTTCAGAGCAAAAATCAATCCTGCCGCAAAACTGTCGCCGCCGCCGACCCGATCCACAATATTCCGAATCTCGTAGGGCGAATATCTCCCGTCTGACTCCGGCGCGAAATACGCTTTGCCGGTGGCCGCGTCGTAGAGCGTCGCACCCCAGTTGTTGTGCGAGGCGGAGATGCTTTCGCGCAACGTGATGGCGACCCTGGAAATGTTCGGGAACTGGCGTGTCACTTCCTGCGCGACCTGGGGGTACCGGTCAATGGCGAGATGGCCGCCATGAATGTCGCTGCCCTCGGCGTGGATGCCGAGCACATCCGAGGCGTCTTCCTCATTGGCAATGGCGAGGTCAACGTGCGGCAGGATTTGAGTCATGCAACGGCGGGCGAGCGCGGTGGATTTCGTTCCCGGCTCCCACTGCCAGAGTTTCTTGCGGAAATTAAGGTCGCACGAAACCGTCACACCGTCGGCCTTGGCCGCGCGCACGGCGGCCAATGTGGACTCGAACGCGATTGGCGACAGCGCGGGCGTGATGCCGGTCACATGCAGCCAACCGGCATCGGCAAGAATCTGTTTCCAGTCGAACTGCGCTACCGATGTCGTGGCAATGGCACTGTGGCTGCGATCATAGACCACGTTGCTCGGACGTTGGTTTGCGCCTTTTTCCACGAAATAAAGTCCAAGACGCCCCTGCTTGGTGCGCACGATGCGGGAGGTGTCAACGCCGACGCCGCGCAACGTCTGAACGCAGGCGTCGCCGAGCACATTGGACGGAAGCGCCGTCACAAAGCTCACCGGCGCGCCGAAGATGGCAAGCGAGGCGGCGACGTTGGCTTCCGCGCCGCCGAAGGTCAATTCGAGCATCCCCGGCATGCTTTGCGCGAAGCGCTTGTATCCTTCCGGGCAAAGCCGTCCCATGATTTCGCCGAACGTGACAACCTGTTTCATTGGTTCTTTTCTCCGTTGCGAATGCGATGAATGATTTCCACGGCTTGCCGTGCGTTCTCGGTGATCTGCTGCCAGTTGCCTTGTTGAATCAAATCGCGCGGGGCAAGCCACGATCCGCCGACAGCCGGGATGATTGAATCGGCGAGATACGTTTCCAAGTGACGCGCCTCCAGACCGCCCAGCGGAATGAAGCGCAACCCGAGATGCGCGTAAGGCGCGGCCATGCTCTTCAAGTACTTCAGGCCACCGGAAGGCTCGGCAGGGAAAAACTTCAACACCCGGCAACCCAATTCCAATGCCTGCTCAATGTCGGACGGCGTCGCCACTCCCGGCGCAAACGGCAGCCCCGCCTCCTGCGCGGCGCGCACGACGCGCGGGTTCATCCCCGGCGCGACGCCGAACGCCGCGCCCGCCACCACAACGTCCGCGACCTGCGCAGGCGTGAGAATGGTGCCGATTCCGATCAGTACTTGTGGCGTCTCAGCTTTGATCCGCTTGAGCGCGTCAATCGCCGCCGGTGTGCGCAAGGTCAGTTCGATGCAGTCCACGCCCCCGGCAAGCAGGGCGCGGGAGAGGGGAGCGGCGTCTTGCGGATCGTCAACGGTCAGCACGGCGACGACACCGGCCTGTTGGATGCGCACAGTCAGTTCTTGTGTGAATGAGGTGTTGTTCATGATTGTGATGGGTGACGCAGTTCGGCAATGAGAGCCGACATCGCCTCGGTGAGAGGCGCTGAGTTGGTTTTCGGGAGGGGTTTATCTCGACGACGAGCGTCATACGCTTCGAGCGCGGCGGTCATGCTGGTTTGCATGTGACGCTCCAGATACCGCTGCGCGAGAGTGGAGTTGCGTTGCCGGACGGCGCGGGCCACGCGGGCGTGGTGCAACCAGACCCACGACACATGATGAAGGTCTCGCCGGTGACTCCGGCAGCCGAACACGGTGCTCAACAACTGGACGTCGCCGAAAATCGCCAGCGCGCGACGGTTCTCGCCCGCCTTCAACAGCAGGAGATGAAACGCGAGGTCGGCATTGAGATAACGGCGCAGCGCCTTGCCGGTCATCAGTTCCGCCTTGGACCGGCGGAAATCGCGGATGGCCTCGCGCATCTGGTCACAAAGCTTCTGGAGTTCGATGATCTGGGCGGGTTTCATCCGCTGCGTGGCCTTCCGCACTGCAAAAAGCTCGATGGCCATCCGCACTTCGTAAGCCTCCATGATTTCCGCCCGCTCCGGCATCGTCACAAACGTCCCGCTGGACGCGACCTGCGTGATGACGCCCTCCTTTTCCATTTGACGGATCGCTTCGCGCACCGGCGTCCGGCTCATGCCGAGGTCCTCGGCAATCCGCGTTTCGGAGATCTTTGCCCCCGCCGTCAACGCTCCCGTCCAGAGTTGCTCCTGCAAATGCTGGTAGGCGCGTTGGGCGAGCTTGGATGTGGTATTCTGGCGCACGCAACCTGTATACCGGTTGTCGGTGCGATCCGTCAAGCCTTTCGGGCAAGCTGACCTTCTGCGCGCCGATTAATCGCCGTGGGTCAATGGCCGCAACAGCCCTGGCCGTGGTCTTCCGGCTTCTCGTCACAGCAGCCATGCGAGTGGCTGCCGCAACAACCCTGGCCGCAACCGGCGAGTTCTTCCTCGGTTGCCTCTCTCACGCCGGTGATCTCGACGTCAAACGTGAGGTCAACGTCGGCAAGGGGATGATTGGCGTCGAGCGTGACGTGTGAGTCAGTGACTTGCGTGACGAGGAGCGGAACCGGGCTGGCTTGGGAACGGAACTTGTCGCCCACCTTGATTTCTTGCGTGGGGAGACGTTCCTTGGTGACCTCGAAAACGAGTTGTGGATTGCGGATCCCGTAGCCATCGGCGGCCTTGACGAGCAGACGTTTCTTGTCGCCGAGATTGAGTTGGCTGAGTTGGGATTCGAGGCCGGGGATGATCTGGCCTTTGCCCTCGATGAATGTCAAGGGATCGCGCCCTGCCGACGAGTCGAGAGTCTCGCCTCTCGGGTCGGTCAGCGTGTAATGGAATGAAATGGCTCGTGTCGTCATGTTGTCCTTTCGTAAACGGCGCGCACCATACGCGCATTCGGCGTGTCTGTCCAGCGGCAGAAAGTGGTTGAACGACGCGAAGACTGCGCGTAGATTGCGCACCCATATGAAGCCAAAACAAAAAGATCCCGTTCCCGCAACCAAAGACGCGAAAGCTCCCGCCACCGGCGCAAAGGGCTGGCTCGGTTATCGCCCGGAAATCAAGGTGCTCGACTGCACAATCCGTGACGGCGGCTTGATGAATGACCACCGGTTTACTGACGAGTTTGTCCGCGCCGTGTATGAAGCCGACGTGGCCGCCGGGGTGGATTACATGGAGATGGGGTACAAGGCTTCCAAAAAGATTTTTCGCCGCGAGGAACATGGCACATGGAAGTTTTCCGACGAGGCCGACATCCGCAGGATCATCGGCGACAAGAAACGGACGGGAACGAAGATTTCCGTCATGGCCGACGCCGAACGCACTGATTACCACGAGGACATTCTCCCGAAGAAGGAGAGCGTGCTGGACATGATCCGCGTGGCGACCTACATCCACCAGATTCCCGCGGCGATCGACATGATCAAGGATGCGCACGACAAAGGCTACGAGACAACCGTCAACCTGATGGCGGTCACTGCCGTGCCGGACTCCGAGCTGGGCGGCGCCTTGGAGACGCTGGTCAACTCGGAGGCGAGCACACTGTACGTCGTGGACAGTTTCGGCAACATGTACAGCGAACAGATTCGCGCTCTTGTTAAGAAGTTTCAACACTATGCAAAGCCGGCGGGCAAACAGTTGGGCATTCATACGCACAACAACATGCAACTGGGATTTGCGAACACGATTGAAGCCATCGTCCTCGGCGCAAACTATGTTGACGCCAGCATCTGCGGCCTCGGTCGCGGCGCCGGCAACTGTCCGATGGAATTGATCCTGAGTTTCCTGCACAACCCGAAGTTCAAACTCCGCCCGATCCTGCATTGCATCCAGCACACTGTTGAGCCGTTGCGCGAGAAGGTGCGCTGGGGCTTTGCGATCCCCTACATGCTCACGGGTTGCCTGAACCGCCATCCCAAGACCGCCATGGATTTCATGGAAGGCGACGACTACGAAAACATCGTCCGCTTCTACGACGACGTCATCGCCGACCAGTAGGATCATGAGACGGGACCAATGGCAGGCGTTCAAACGCGCAGCCAAGCGGCAGGGCAACGGTCCCATTCCGCTCGCGTTGATCGTTGACAGCCCGTGGATGCCGGGGCATCTCGGCGTCGGCCATCTCGATTACTACTTTGATCCGGAAGTGTGGTTTCAGTCGAACCGGAAAATCATGCAGGAATTTCCCGACGTGATTTTCTTTCCATCATGGTGGGCCGAATGCGGCATGGCGGCGGAACCATCTGCGCTTGGCGTTCGCATCCGTTTCTGGAAGAACCAGACGCCGAGCGAGGAACGCATCCCATTCCGCCTCGATGACCTCGACCAACTCTCGCAACCCGACCCGCACACTGATGGTTTTATGCCGTTGATTCTGCATCGGTACGAGCGGATGACACAGCGGATCTTGGACGCCGGCTACACCATTCCCGTCGTGGCGGCGCGTGGGCCGGTTTGCACGGCATCGTTCTTCCGCGGCGTGACCGACTTGATGATGGATGTCGTCGAATCACCGGAGCGCGTCACGAAGTTGCTGGACATCACGACGCAGTTGACGATTGACTGGCTCAAGGCGCAGGCGGAAGTGATCGGGACGAGTGTCGAGGGATTCCTGCTCCTTGATGACATCGTCGGATTTTTCGGTCACGAACATTACGAGCAGTTCGCGCATCCGTATCTGAAGCGTATTTGCGATGCGTTCCCCGCCGACTGGGTCAAGGTCTATCACAATGATGCGAGCGTCACCGCCTGTCTCGAATTGCTCCCTGACGCGGGATTCGATGTCTTGAACTGGGGCAAGCAACTTTCTGTTGACGAAGCCGCTCGCCGGGTTGGCGGGCGAATGACGCTGATGGGCAATGTGAACCCCCTCGAAATCGGGGTGCGCGGCACGCCCGGCGAAGTTGCTTCCGCCACGCGGGAAGTGCTGCAAAAGGCCAGCCGACATCCGCTGATTCTGTCCGTCGGCGGCGGCGTCAGCATGGGGATGCCGGCCGCCAACATCCGCGCGATGGCCGCCGCGCTCGCCGAGTTCAACAAATAGTCGGCACGACGATTTTGAGGAAACACGCCCGCCCGCCGCCGGGCACGATTGTATAATCGCCCATGGCCGCCGGGAGCAGGGCGAATTCGCCGGGGCGCAGACGCTCTCCCGAGATTTCGATTGCGCCACCGACACAGCCGACGATGTGAAAACTGGCGCCGTCGCAACAGTCTGGTCGCGGAACCCCAATGTCGAGAAGATCGGTCCGGAAAAAATCGCAGGCCACGGGAAAGCGAGTCAACGATGGCTCGACGTCGGAAAAATCAATGCTGGCCAGTGATTCCTTCACGTGCAGCGCGCGGCCGGTGCGTCCCCAATCATGGACACGATAGGTCGTGTCGGAATTCTGCTGGATTTCGACAATGACCAAGCCGGCATCAATCGCATGGAGCCGGCCGGACGGGACAAAAAACACGTCACCGGAGCGCACGGGGAAGCGGTGAACAAGGTCGGCAAGGCGCGGAGCGGTTTCAAATTGTTGAGGGGTGACGCCGTGTTTGAGTCCGGCGATCAGCTGCGCGCCGGGCGCGGCTTCGAGGATGTACCACATCTCGGTCTTTGGTTCGCCGCCGAGTTGGGCGGCGACGGTGGGCGGCGGGTGAACTTGAAGCGAAAGCCGTTCGCGGGCATCGAGGAGTTTGATGAGCAAGGGGAATCTGGCGTGCCGGCAATTGGTTCCGAGCAGTTGTGCGCCGAGTCGCTGGATGAGTTGGTGGAGCGTCTGACCTTTGAGTGGGCCATTGATGACGATGGATTGTGCATCGGGGCGGTCGCTGATTTCCCAGCTCTCGCCGATGCGTTCGCCGGTGGGGACAGGTTTCCCGTAGCGGGCGAGGGTCTGGCCGCCCCACACGCGGGGGGCAAGGATGGGAGCGAATCGGTATGGATAAAGCATGATTGCGCCTTGCAGTTGGTTTCGGTTTGCCATAGACTGCGCGCCAACAGGGAGGAATTGCAAACAGATTTTTTATGGGGAAACAACAAACTCATTTATACGGGCGCGAAATTTGGGCAGTCGTGCTGGTCGGCACAGCGTTGCTGCTGCTGCTGGCGCTGTTGTCACACGACCCGAATGATTTCGGGCACACTGCCCGGTCTGGCAGCGCGGCCATCAACAATTTCATTGGCCCCGTCGGCGCGGTGTTGAGTTTCAGCGTCTTCCAGGCGTTCGGCCTTGGCGGGTACGTGCTGATGGTGGTGCTGGCCGGGTTGGGCGTGGTCCTGCTGTTGGGGCGGGATGTCCCGTGGCGCAGCAAGGTGGGCGCGGGACTTCTGTTGGTGGCCGCGATGAGCGTGTTGTTTCATCTCATGGGATTCCCTGTCGTCACGCAAAGGAAAAACCTGCCGAGCGCCGGCGGGTTTGTCGGGTTGTTCATTGGCGATTTCTCGCAAGGTCTTGTGGGAAGGGCCGGAACAGCGATCATCTTCACGGCGTTGTACATCATCACGTTGATTGTGCTCATCAATTTGCGGCCGAGCTACTGGGTGATCATGCTGGCGGGAACCGTGCGCGACGGCTGGCGAAAGATGCTCGGCAAACCGAGCGTTGATGAGGAACTGCGCGAGAAGGAACGGGAACTGCGGCTGAAAGAACGCGAACTGGAACGCGAAGCCCGTCGGCTGGCCGATGAAGAAGACCGTCCGAAACCGGTTGAGCCGGTCATCACGGACGTGTCGCAACCGCAAAAAGGCAAACCAGAACCGGAGAAGCCCAAGACGGCGAGCTTGGCCGAGAAAATCGGCGCGGCAGCGGAAAAAGTCCTGCCAAAGAAAGAACCGTCACCGGCGGTCGATCCCCCCAAACCGCCTCCGAAACCGAAAATGGAGAAACCGGCGCCCGCGCCTCTGTCGGTCAACCCCATCCCCTCAGCGCCATATCAATTGCCGCCGTTGGATGTGTTGAATCCATCCCCGGACGCAGCGCACCGGGGCGAGACGGTCGTCGAGGATTTGAAACAGAGCGCGGAAATCCTGCGTTCGACGTTGGAAGAGTTTGGAATCGCCGTGGACGTGACGAATGTGACGAAAGGGCCGGTGGTCACGCTGTACGAACTGGTGCCGGCGGCGGGGGTGAAGGTGGAGAAAATCACGGCGCTGTCCAACAACATCGCGCTTGCGATGAAGGCCGTCACGGTCCGCATCTTGGCGCCCGTGCCGGGGAAGGGCACCGTGGGCATCGAGGTGCCGAACCCGAAATCGGCGATGGTGTTTATGCGCGACATCCTCGAATCCGACGACTGGAAGAAGGCCAAGGCGCGCATCCCGATTGCGCTTGGTCGCGACGTGGCGGGCAACATCATCATCGGCGACTTGGGCGATATGCCGCACATGTTGATCGCGGGCGCAACCGGTTCGGGCAAGACGGTCTGTGTGAACGCCATTCTGGCGAGCTTGTTGTTCAAGTTTACGCCCGACGAACTGCGCCTTGTGTTGGTGGATCCGAAAGTCGTCGAAATGCAGCAGTTCAACAACGCGCCGCACCTGGTTGTCCCGGTGGTCACCGAGGCGAAGAAGGTCACGCTGGCGTTGCGGTGGTGCATCAACGAGATGGAAAAACGTTTCCAGATCCTCGCCAAGTGCGGCGTCCGCAACATCACGGCGTTCAACAACCGCCCGAAAGCCGCCGCCAGGCCCGCCGCTGCGCCGGCGGCGACGCAGGAAGTGTTGAAGATCGAGGTGCCGCGCGACGACGAATTGATCATCCCCGACAAGCTGCCGTACATCGTCATCGTCATTGACGAGCTTGCCGACCTGATGCAACAGGCGGGAGCCGACATTGAGAACGCAGTTGCCCGTCTCGCTGCGATGTCGCGGGCGGTTGGCATCCACATGGTGCTGGCAACGCAACGCCCCAGCGTGGACGTCATCACCGGCGTCATCAAGGCCAATTTCCCGGCGCGCATCGGGTTCCAAGTGGCATCGAAGCAGGACTCGCGCGTCGTGCTCGACGCGAACGGCGCCGACAAGCTGCTTGGCAAAGGCGATATGCTGTACCTGCCGCCGGGTTCCTCGAAACTTATCCGCGCCCAGGGCGTGCTGGTGCTCGACGAAGAAATTTGCCGTCTGCTCGATTTCGTTGGGAAGCAGGGCACCGCTCAATTTGTTCCCGAGATTCACTCCAAGCTCTCGAAGAAAATGATTCTGCCGAGCGACATGAGCGAGGAGGACGCCGAGGACGAGGCGTTGGTGGAGCAATCCATTGAAGTCATCCGCCAGACCAACCGTGCCAGCGTCTCAATCCTCCAGCGGCGCCTCCGCATCGGCTACACGCGCGCCGCCAGAATCATGGATCTCCTCGAAGAGCGTGGCGTGGTTGGCCCCGGTCGCGGCGCCGAGCCGCGCGACATCCTCATTGACCTTGACGGCCAGCAACAGGCAGCCGAGGAGGACAACGAACCCGAGGAGAAATCCTAATGGCATCCATCGGTGAAATCCTGCGCAGCGCGCGGCAGAACAAGAAAGCCGCACTGGAAGATGCGTCACGCGCCACCAAGATCAAGGTTGATATTCTGGAGAAACTCGAAGCCGACGATTACAAGGGACTTGGCGCGCCGATGTACGTGAAGGGTTTCATCAAATTGTACGCTGACCATCTCGGTCTGAATGGGCGAACGATTGCCGAGGCGTATTTGGAGAGCCAAGGCGGGTTGCAGCGGCAAGGGTTGCGCCTGGAGACCCAAGCCACGCTGATGGCTGAGCGGCAAAACGAACTTCGGCTGCCGCTGGGCGCGGTGATTGCCGTGGTTGGCGGCGTGTCCGTGTTGTTGCTCGTGTGGTGGGGTGTGCGGACGTGGGAGTCGCACCGGATGACACCGTCGAAACCGGTTGTGTTGCCGCATGTCAACGTCGAGCCGGTGTACCGGCCCAAAGCCAGGATCGTTGCGGAAACGTTGGAGCCGGTTACCTCGGCGAGGTGACGGCCAGTTTTTGCCGCTCTTTCCGTCCGAGATTCTTCTCGATGTGGATGGGTTGTCCGGTGAAAGGATTCGTTTCCGTGTAGTACCTCAACGTCGAGTATGTTGACGGGGTGGGGGTGAAAACTTGCACCTGTTCGGGGTGGATGTGCAACTGGCGGCTCGCAAACCGTTTCAACTCCTGCATTTGCAGTTCGGTGCAACCGGGATGAGCGGCGATCAGATAATAGGTCAGAAATTGCCGTTTCCCCGCAGCGCGCGATAGCCCGTCGAATTGCTGCTTGAAACGGAGGAGCGCATCAACACCGGGCTTGCCCATCAGGGCGAGGACGGAATCATTGGCGTGCTCTGGAGCAATCTTCAGTTGACCGGAAACATGGTGCGTGACCAGTTCGCGGAGCTATGCGTCATCGCGCAGCATGTCATAACGGATGCCGGAAGCGACAAATGCCTTTTTGACGCCCGGCATGGCGCGCACTCGACGGAGCACCTCCACAAGGGGAGCATGGTCAATCGGCAATTGCGGGCAGACATCGGGGAAGATGCAGCGTTTGTTGGGACAAACGCCGCGCCGGAGTTTCCGGTCGCACTCGAAGCCGTACATGTTGGCCGTCGGACCGCCGATGTCATGGATGTAACCTTTGAATTCCGCGTGCGGTCACGGGATCATTGTGACGGTAGAACGCGTGAAACATTTCGGTGAATGCGACCTTGTCAGTCAGTACCGTCTCGTAACTCGGCAACTCGATACAGCCTTCGGGCTTTGTCTTGGCGATGTAAGACAGCCCGCGCACCTGCCGCGGGTCGCGTTCCTCGCGCAACGCCTTGGCAAACTCGCGTCAAACAACAACGACCGCCGGATCGTGTCATCCCAGTAATCATAATGCGGCACGGCCGCAGGCTCGCTTCGATGCCGCCCAACACAATCGGACGCGACGGTTTTGCCAGGCGGCGGATAAGGTTGGCGTAAACAATGGCCGCGCGGGAAAGGCCTGCGGCGCGTTACGCCTTGGGTGCGGGCCGCCGGCTGATCTTGGCGCGGACATCGCGGTAACCGAAATCAACAGCGGCGATTTTCTTGAACTCCGCAACAGCCTTCTCGGTGTCACCCAGCGCCTCGTACGCGCAGCCGAGGTTGTAGGTGATCTCCTTTTTGATGCTGTCCATCAGCGGAAGATCCTCGATGGCCTTGCTGTACTGGTCAATGGCGAGGTCGTGCAGCCCCAGCTCTTGAAAACACTGGCCCAGGTAGTTCAAGGAGGGAATGCGACGCTGCGGCTGGCCGACGGAACGCTGGAATTGTTCGATCGCGTTTTGGACGTCAGCGGTTTTCATGTATAAGACGCCGAGATCGTAGCGGTACATCAGATCGTTGGGATATTTCTCGACGAGACGCAGGGCGTCTTTGAGTTGCAGGGCGGCAAACTCCCGTTCGAGGTTCTCAACCTCGGCTTGGAGGGCGGTGTTGTCAGGCTGGGACTGAAGGTGCTGCTTCTTGATGGCAAGCACATCCGAGATTCGTTTTTCGCGGATGTCACTGATTTCCTTTTCCAGCGTCGGGTCGGTGCCGGCTTCGGAGGCAAAGAGAACTTCGAGGTATTCGAGCGCGCGGTCGTACTCGCCTTTTTGGCCGTACAGCTTGCCGAGTTCGCGGCGGATGACGGGACTCTCCGGGTCAGATTGAAGTTTGACAAGGTTCTCTTGAATGAGATTCTCGATCATGTCTTCGGCGCGAACCACGCGGGACTCTTGTTCCAGGGCGATGGCCTCTTGTTTGTCCTTCATGACGTCGCGATACGATTTCGCTCCATCCCACCCGCCGACTTGCATGGCGCCCTTGGCAGTGACGTCCTTGACGGCTTTCTGGGCGTCGAAGTCAGCCGGGTTGACCTGAAGGATTCGGTCGTACACTACGCGGGCGAGGTCGTGACGGGCAAGTGCGGTGTACGTGCGGGCGAGCCAGTGGGCGTTCTTCGTGTCGCGCGGGTTGATCTTGCAGTAATGTTCGAGCGTTTGCGCGGCCACTTCCGCCATGCCGGCAGTTTCAGCGGCTTCAGCCAGCAACAAAAGCGCTTGTGCGTTCTTGGGGTCTTCGGTCAAAGCCTGTTCGAGTGCCGCCATGGCCTCTGTCGGGTTCTTGCTGAGGGTGGCGCGTGCGCGCAACAGCAGCGGCTGCAGTTTGGCGCCGGTCATGGCGCGTTTGAGCGAGCCTTGGGATTCCGCGCGCTTCATCTGTACGGCGCGCAAATGTTTGCGGCCTTGGAGGAAGGCGGGTTCAAGTGTCAGGCACTGTTGCAGCATTTCGATCGCATAGTCGAAATTGTTGCGTTCGACCGCGCTGATGGCTTTCTGGTATTGCTCGTACGCAGTACGATTCAACTGGTCAAGAGTCTTCTCTGGCATAGGCCTGTTATAGCATTTCTGTTGGCGAGGGCAAGAGGTGTTTTTCGCTGGCAATGAAGACAGAGACCGACTATGCTGCCCGCCAATCGGAGTATGAGAATGAAGAAGATGCTTCTAGCGACTGCGGTTCTTGCGTGCCTGGTGGCGCGGGCGGATATGGTACAGACTCGTACCGCAGTCTATAAAGGACAGGTCACCCACGTCGAAGGCAACACGGTTTTCGTCAAGCTGGAACAAGGCGAGTTTGGCGTGCCGCTTCGCGACATTATCCGCGTTGAGGTGGACCCCCCCCCGTCGTATGAGAAGGGACTGGAGGCACTGAAGACCGGTAAACCACAGGAGGCGATAGCGGCGCTCAAGCCGCTGGTGGACCGAATGGTGGGATTGCCTGTGCCGTGGGTGATAGATTCGCTGTTGCGATTGGGCGATGCGTATCTCGAACTGAAAGACACCAAGACCGCAGCCGCAACGTTTGACAGGCTGAAGCAGTTGTATCCCAACTCACCGCAAGTGCTGGCCGTGGACGTGAAAAACGCCCATGTCCTTTTCGCGCAAAAGAAATACGATGACGTGATGAAGGTCATCGCGGCCTATCTTGAACCGCAGTTGAAGAAAGATTTCCTCCCGCCCGACCAGGAGACAATCGTGGCCGAGGCGCTCCTGTTGCGGGGCGACTGCCTGCTGGTAATGAACAAGCCGCTGGAGGCGATGGATTCGTATTTCTTGGTGGTGACGCTCTATGATTTCGATGATGCCCGCGCAGCGCAAGCCCGGTTCAAGGGCGCCAAAGTCCTCGAGCAGACCGGCAACTGGAAACGCGCCAAAGAAGAATACGAAGACCTGCTGAAAGACGCACCGGACTCGTCTTACGCCGGCGAAGCCAAAAAGCGGATCGCCGAGATCGTCAAGGCCAATCCGCAATGACCCTGTGGCAGGCCATTGTTCTCGGCCTCGTTCAGGGCTTGACCGAGTTTCTCCCGATCAGCAGCACCGCGCACCTGCGTATTGTCCCCGCGCTTGTTGGGTGGGCCGATCCCGGCGCCGCGTTTACCGCCGTCACCCAACTCGGCACACTCGCCGCTGTGCTCATCTATTTCGCGCGCGACATCGTTGCCATCACCCGCGACGCGTTGACCGGCAAAGGTAAACTCGGTTGGATGATCTGTGCGGGAACAATCCCCGTTGTTGTCCTTGGCCTCGCTTGCAAGAGCTACATCGAACATCATTGGCGCTCTCTCTACGTCATCGCAGCGGCCATGATCGGGCTGGCGTTGGTACTCGCGTTGGCTGAGTGGTTCGAGCGCCGCCGTCAGAAAATGCGCGAAATGAACGAACTTGGCTGGCTCGATGCCATCGTGGTCGGTTGTTTTCAAGCCATTGCGCTCATTCCCGGCTCCTCCCGTTCCGGCTGCACGATTGCCGGCGGATTGTTCCTCGGCATGAAACGCGACACGGCCGCCCGCTTCTCGTTTCTGCTGTCGTTGCCTGCCGTTCTTGCGGCGGGGCTGTTGGAATTGAAGGAACTCCAACACGCCGCCAACATCGGCTGGACGAACACCGTCGTGGCAACCGTGGTGGCGTTCCTCGCCGGCTACGCCTCCATCGCGTTCCTGATCGGGTATCTGCGACGGCACACGACGTGGGTGTTCATCTTTTATCGTCTGGTCGTGGGTGCGCTCTTGCTGGCCGGGCTGGCTGCTGGTAAACTTCAACCCCTATGAATTCCGTCATCAAATTTGGCACCTCCGGCTGGCGCGGCATCATTGGCGACACCGTGACTTTCGCAAACATGGAACTGGCGGCGCACGCCATCGCGCAATTTCTCAATGACAATCCGCCACCGGGCGCCCATCGCCGCCTTATCATCGGACACGACACGCGGTTTTTATCGCGCGAGTTTGCGGTGCGGTGCGCGGAGATCGTGGCGGGCTACGGGTTCGAGGCGTGGTTGACGGACCGCGATGCGCCGACGCCGGTGATTTCGCATTGCCTGCGCCTGCACAAGGCGTCGGGCGGCATCAACATCACTGCCAGCCACAATCCGCCGGAGTACAACGGCCTGAAGTTCAACGGCGCCAATGGCGCGCCGTGTTCACCGGAAGTGGCCAAGGGCATCGAGAAGAAGGCGGAGGGACTCAGTTCTCAGTTCTCCGTTCTCCGTTCTCGGTTCAAGAAGGGACAGTACAGGATTTTCAATCCGATGCCGGAGTACGTGGCGCAGTTGCGGAAGTTGATTGATTTCAAGGCGCTCAAGCGGAAACCCAAAAAAGCCGTGGCGGACTTGATGTTCGGCACGGGACGCGGCTACCTCGACGTGTTACTGGCGAAGAGCGGCTGGAAGGTGGATGCGTTGCACGGCGAATTGAATCCGCTGTTCGGCCACGGGCATCCGGAGCCGATCAAGGAAAACATGGGCGAGTTGCTGGCGCGCCTGAAGAAATCACGCGCGACAATCGGCCTCGGCCTTGATCCCGACGCGGATCGGTTTGCGGTCGTGGACAGCGACGGCACGTTTGTCAGCGCAAACGAGATTCTTGTGTTGGCTCTGTATCATCTTGTGAAGAATCGCCGGTGGACGGGTGCGGTGGTCCGCACGGTGGCGACGAGTCACCTCGTGGATGAGGTGGCGAAGATGTTTGGCGTGCCGTTGCGCGAGACGCCCGTTGGGTTCAAATACATTGGGGCGGTGATGGAGAGCGAGCCGGTCATCGTCGGCGGCGAGGAAAGCGGCGGCCTGAGTGTGAAGGGACACGTGCCTGAGAAGGACGGCATTCTGGCGTGCCTGCTGATGTGTGAGATGGTGGCATACGAGGGAAAACCGCTGAAGCGGATCCTGAAGGAGATCATGGCGCAGACGGCAATGATCCTGAGCGACCGCATCAACCTGCGTGTCACACCGCAGCGCAAGGACGAGCTGTTGAAGAAATTCGCCGCCGGTCTGAACGAATTTGCCGGGCGCAAGGTCAAAGGGAGCGTGATGGTGGACGGGTACAAGTTCTTGCTAGAGGACGGAAGTTGGGTCATGTTCCGCGCGTCCGGTACGGAACCTGTGTTCCGTTGTTATCTGGAGGGTAAAACGAAGAAACAGTTGGCGGCGTATCGCGATGCGGCGTTGGAACTGGTGAAGTAGGAGACTGACATGGTGAAAAGAATCTCAGCGTTGATTGCAGTGGGACTGCTGGTGTTGAACCTCGGTCTGGCGGCGCGCATTTACTCCGAGACGGCTGGCAAGGCCGAGAAGGAAAATCCGTACCCGCAGCTCGAGCTGTTCACGAAGGTGTTGGAGACCATCCGCAAGGATTACGTGGACAAAGACAAGGTTGGCTACAAGGAGCTGACTTACGGCGCGCTCCGCGGCATGCTCAGCTCGCTCGATCCGCACAGCCAGTTCATGGAGCCGGAAGGCTACAAGGACATGAAAGAAGACACCGAGGGCAAGTTCGGCGGCGTAGGCATCCAAATCTCCATGTCCAAGGAAGGCTTCGTCACCGTCGTCACGCCGATTGAGAACACACCGTCCGCGCGCGCCGGCATCCTGCCCGGCGACCGCATCATCAAAATCGAAGGCAAGCCGACCGACAAAATGACTTTACCGGATGTCGTCCGCCACCTTCGCGGCGACCCCGGCACGAAAGTCACGTTCACGGTTTTTCGCGCCAAGGCCAAGAACCCCGGCGAGCGCATCAAGGATTACACGGTCGAGCGCGCCATCATTCCCGTAGAGAGCGTGAGAGATGGCAAGATCCTCCAGGATGGCATCGGTTATGTCCGCATTACACAGTTCAACGAGCCGACTGCCGAGGAATTTGAGAAGGCGCTCGTCAAGCTCGAAGGGCAGGGGATGGACGCCTTGATCCTTGACTTGCGCAACAATCCCGGCGGTCTTCTCGAATCCGCCCGCAAGGTCGCCAGCAAGTTCATCCCCGGCGGCGAACTCATCGTTTCCACCGAGGGACGCGATGTCGCGAACAAGATCGTGTACCGCGCCGACCGCGGCAAGAAACGAGCCTTGCCCGTTGTCGTGCTTGTGAACAACGGCAGCGCCAGCGGCAGCGAAATCGTCGCGGGCGCCTTGCAGGACTTGAAGCGCGCCGTGATCGTCGGTGAAACGACCTTCGGCAAAGGCTCTGTCCAAAGCGTCCTCCCGTTGCCGGACGGGTCGGCCATGCGGCTGACCACCGCCAAATACTACACGCCCAGCCACAAGGTCATTCACGAACGCGGCATCACGCCCGACATCATCGTGCCGGTCAGCGCCGAGGACGAAGCGAAGCTGATGGCGCAACGCGCGCGCGCCGGGTTGCCGCCGTCGGACGACCCCGCCGAGAAGACCGAGAAGGTCGAGGAAATCGCCGACGCCCAGATTGACCGCGCGGTGGATCTGCTCAAGGGCGTGAAACTCTTCGCCGAACAAGTCAAACAAGCGAAACGCTGACGCCCGTGAATATCCTCGGCGTCGAGACCTCCTGCGACGAGACTTCCGCTGCCGTCGTCCGCGATGGCGTCGAGATCCTCTCCAACGTCGTCAGCAGCCAAGTCGAGATTCACCGACCGTACGGCGGTGTTGTCCCCGAACTGGCCTCGCGCCAACACCTCGAATTGATCCAACCCGTCATTGAACAGGCGCTGGAGCGTTCCGGTTGCGCGCTTTCCGACATTGACGCGGTCGCTGCCACATACGGCCCCGGTCTTGCCTCCTCGCTGCTCATCGGCCTTAATGCCGCCAAGGGCGTTGCGTTCGCGTTGAAGAAGCCCTTCCTCGGCATCAACCATCTCGAAGCGCATCTCTACTCGCCGCTTCTCTCCGTGCACAACTTCGACGCCCTGCCGATGATCTCGATCATCGTTTCCGGCGGCCACACCATCCTCGCTCACGTCACCGCTATCGGCAGTCACGAGATCCTCGGGCAGACCGTTGACGATGCGGCGGGGGAAGCGTTCGACAAAGTCGCCAAGCTCCTTGGCCTTCGTTATCCCGGCGGGCCCGAAGTGGACCGGCTCGCCAAAGAAGGTAATCGCGCTGCCATTCCGTTCCCGCGCTCGATGCTTGACGATCCGGGTTTCAACTTCAGCTTCAGCGGCCTGAAAACTTCCGTCCTGTACTACCTCAAGAAGAACCCCGACGCCGTCGTCGCCGACGTGTGCGCCAGTTTTCAGGAGGCCGTCGTTGACGTTCTCGTTGGCAAGACGTTGCGCGCCGCCCGGCACGCTGGTGTCCGCGCCATCAGTGCTTCCGGCGGCGTCTCCATCAACAGCCGTTTCCGAGAACGACTCGCCGCCGAGTGCCAGCGAGGCAATCTTCGACTGTTCCTGGCGTCGGCGCCGTTGTGCACTGACAATGCAGCGATGATCGCCTCACTGGCGTTTCACAAACTCCACTGTGGCACGGCAAGCGACTGGAGCCTCGACGTGGCACCCTCTATCGGTCTTGGCCGTGCGTGAGAAATTGTCGGAATTGTAATTGACGTTTCCATACTGGCTGGTATGGTGCGCGGCGTCATGCCTGTGCTTGCCCCTGAGATGCCGGCGAAGTTGGCCGAAAGCGCGTTCGAGTTGTTCGCGCGCAACGGCATCAAGAACGTCAATCTCGACCGCATCGCCGCGCATTCGGGCGTCACGAAGGGCAGTCTCTACTGGCATTTCAACTCGAAACACGACCTGCTAAAGGCCGCCTGCGAACACTACTACCAGACTTATCTCGCCTCGATTCATGAGGCTGCCGCAAAGGCCGCTGATCCGGTGAAACGATTGGAACGGGTGTTGGAATTGTCGGTGCGGACATGTCTGGTGGACGAGAAGAACCGCGTTTTCACGATGGAAGTCTGGACGATTGCTGCGCATGACGCGGCGATCCGTCGCGGCTGGCAACGCTTCTACGACGAGGTGCGGCGGGTTTACGTTAAGCTCGTCGAAGATGCTGGTGTGGACGTTGCGGATCCGGTGTGGACCGTGAACGTGATGTTGGAGATGTTCGAGGGGATCAAGCTTCGGGCAATGTTTGAACCGGAAATCTGCGCGCCTTCCGAGGCAGGGCGCATCCTGGCCGAACTGAAGGAGATACTCGGTATTCAACCCAAGTAAGGAGCAACCATGAAACAACCAATCAACCGCAGACAATTTCTGAAAACCACTGCTGCATCCGCCGTCGCGCTCAGCGCGCTCGACATCAGCCGTTACGCCCACGCTGCCGGCAGCGGCGTGTTCAAGGTCGGCATGATCGGCGCCGGCGGGCGTGCCGCGGGCGCGGCCATGGACGCGATGAACACGGGGCCGGATGTGCGGCTCGTGGCGATTCACGATGTGTTCATGGATCGCGTCAAGGGCAAGCTTGATGTGCTGAAAAAAGCGAAGCCCGACCAAGTGCAGGTGGATGATGCGCATTGCTTTGACGGTCTCGACGGTTACAAGGGCGTGATCGAGGCGAGCGACGTTGTGCTGATCGCGAATGCCGCGAAGTTTCATCCGCTCCACACGATGGCCGCCATCCAGGCGGGCAAGCACGTCTTTTGCGAGAAGCCGCACGGCATTGATCCGTACGGCGTCAAGATGCTCGTCAAGGCCTGCGAACTGGCGAAGCAGAAGAACCTCTGTGTCGTCTCGGGTCTGCACAGCCGCTACGACCTCGGTTATCAGGAAACCATCAAGCGCATTCACGATGGCGCCATCGGTGACATCGTGGCCGTCGAAGAGAACTTCTTGCGCGCTCCGTACGGCGTTTATCCGCCGAAGCCTGAACGGACGGAGTTGCAGAATCAAATCGCCAACCAGTATCATTTCACCTGGCTCAGCGGCGACGACGTGCCGCAGTCGCTTGTTCACAACATGGACCGCGCCACGTGGGCGATGAAGGAAGTGGCGCCGCTCAAATGCCACGGCATCGGCGGACGCTCCTCGCAGTTCAGCGCGGAATTCGGCAACGTGTTTGACCATCACTCCGTCATTTATCACTACGAGAATGGCGTGCGTGTGTACGCGTTTTGCCGGACCCAGGTTGGTTGTTATAACGAATACTCCAGCCTTATCCTCGGCACCAAAGGCCGATGCAACCTGATGCGCAGCCGCATCGAGGGCGAGACGAACTGGCGATACGAAGGCAAGGCGCCCGAAGCGCATTTCTACGAGCACGTGATGTTGTTCGAGGCGCTGCGCAAGGGCAAGGTCATCAACAACGGCGACTACATGGCCAAGAGCACGTTGATGACCGTGATGGGCCAGATCAGTTGCTACACCGGCAAGGAAATCACGTGGGAGCAGATCAACGCGTCCGATTTCTATTTCCCACCCAAACCCGAAGACTGCCGCATGGACATGGAGCCGCCGGTGAAGAAAGGGGCGGATGGCAGTTATCCCGTCTATATCCCCGGCGTCACCAAGCTGATCTGAGACCATGAAACACAGAATCAGCCGACGACAATTCCTGGCCGCTGCGGCAACGACGTTTGTCGCGCCGCAGATTCTCCCGTCGTGGGCCGTCGCGCCGAGCAACCGGATCGTCACTGGCTGCATCGGCATGGGCGGTCGCGGTTCGGGACATGTCCGCGAAGTCTCGGCGTTCAGCGAGGTTCAGGTCGTGGGTGTCTGCGACGTGTTTCGCTCGAAAGCCGAGAAGATGCAGCACTGGGTGAACGAACAACAAGGCGCCAAGAATTGTGCAGCAATTCAGGATTTCCGTGAACTGGTCGCTCGTCCCGATATCGATGCCGTGACGATTGCCTCGCCGGAAAACTGGCACGTGTTGATGTCCATTGAGGCCATGAAGGCCGGCAAGGACGTTTATTGCGAGAAGGCGCTCTCGCTCAGCGTGCGCGAAGGCCGCGCCGTCTGCGACGCCGTGCGCCGGTACGGTCGAGTCTTCCAAGCCGGCACGCAGCAGCGTTCCGACCGCAGCTTCCGGTTTGCCTGCGAACTCGCCCGCAACGGCTACCTGGGCAAAGTCCACACCGTCACTGTCGGTGTGCCCAGCGGCCGTCGCGTGTTGCACTTGCCGGAGGCACCGGTGCCGGGAGATTTGAATTACGATCTCTGGCTTGGTCCCGCGCCGTTCAAGCCGTACCGCGAGGGGATTTGCACTTACAACTGGTATTTCTTCACTGACTACTGCGCCGGCTGGATCCAGAGTTGGGGCGTGCACCACATGGACATCGCGCTCTGGGGCGTGCCGGCGTTCACGGCCAGCACGATGGAAGTCGCTGGCACGGCGGAGTTCGTGCCGGACGGAGACGCGGATGTTTCGTTCGGCTGGAAGGTGATCATGATGCCGCCGGACGGGCCGTTGTTGCGATTTCACGACGACGGCAGTTCGCCGTTCGGCCACGGCGTGCGGTTCGAAGGCGACAAGGGCTGGGTCCACGTCGTGCGCGGTCGTATCACGGCGGGACCGAAATCATTGCTCGATATCAGCATCAAGCCTGACGAGGAACATCTCTACCATTCCGATCATCACATGGGCAACTTCATCGAGTGCATCAAGACTCGACGCGATCCCGCCGCGCCGGTGGAGGCGTGTCACGCGGCGACGACGGCAACGCTTGTGGCCGACATCGCCACGCGCACGGGCCGCAAGCTGACGTGGGACTGGAAGAAGGAAGCGTTCATCAACGATGACACGGCGAACCGGATGTTGACGCGGCCGATGCGAAGTCCGTGGAGGATTTGAGGAGGCACGACGATGAAACGACTTCTTCTTCTCCTCGTTGCGTTGCCCGTGTTTGCCGCGCCGCTGCCGGAC
>Ga0194112_10002141_pt1 | contig 28550 bp, 29 predicted proteins | sample TA2MahC400mmetaG_FD_146191 | JGI IMG/M metagenome (GOLD analysis project Ga0194112, IMG submission 146191) | Freshwater microbial communities from Lake Tanganyika, Tanzania - TA2015016 Mahale Deep Cast 400m | ecosystem: Environmental > Aquatic > Freshwater > Lake | place: Tanzania: Lake... | reverse complement strand
CCCGGGACGGCGCCGACTCCCGTGCGCATCATGGAAATGGCCGGGGCGTTTCAGTCATCCGGCATTCTCTTCGCCGCATCTGATTCAGGCATCTTCGCCCACCTCGCGACTTTCCCGGCCAGCACCGCCGAACAGGTCTGTTCAGCCTGCGGTTTCGATCAGCGTGCCGGCCGCCTGTTGCTCGACGCATGCGCTGCCATCGGACTCCTTGTTAAAGAGGATGACACCTATCGCATCGCCGCCGATACGGCCGCGTTCCTCGTGCCCGGCCAGCCCGGCGACCTGAGTCGCGCAATTCGTTATTACCGGGATGTTTACGCCGCGTGGGGACATCTGCCGGAGCTCTTGCGGAGCGGCGCACCGGTCGAAAGCCCCGAAACCCACCTTGGTGACGACCCCGCGCGGACAGAAGCGTTTGTCCATGCGATGCACGGCAGGGCCATGGGCATTGGCCGCGCCGTGGTTCCGCTCCTGGACCTGTCCGACTGCAAACACGTCCTCGACGTGGGCGGTGGATCGGGCGCCTATTCGATCCTCATCGCCGAGGCGTGGCCTCACCTTTCCTGTACGATGCTGGACTTGCCCGGAGTTGCCCGCGTTGCGCGCGGAATCGTGGCGCGTAGTCCCGCGGCCGACCGTATAGCCGTGATGGAAGGCGACTACCACACAGCACAATTTCCTGCAGGACAGGATGTTGTGCTGCTGTTCGGGATGCTGCACCAGGAATCACCATCCGATATCCTGCGCATCCTGCAACGCAGCCGTGCCGCGCTCCGGCCCGGCGGAACGGTCGCGGTGCTGGACATGATGACCGACTCATCACGTTGCAGCCCAGCGTTTTCTGCGATATTCGGCCTGAATATGGCTCTCACGACAAAGAACGGGTGGGTCTTTTCGGACGCTGACCTGGCGGGCTGGCTGCGTGATTCCGGCTTTGACTCCACATACTGCCGCCCCCTCCCGCCCCCGATGCCGCACTGGCTGGTTACCGCATTCAGGCCATAGGAACGTGGCAGTCGAGAGCCGCGTTTCTTCGGTTTGAACCGGCATTCGTCTGTGCGCAGGGGTATCCGGCCTCCGCAGGCACTCGATATTTGGCTTTGACTCCGCACCCATACGCCTCTACTCTTCAGGACAAGTCAGGCGATAACAGGTCAAGCATGGACACATCTGGACAATGACTCCATCTGGAACAGAGGCGGAGAAGGGCAGGAAAGGGCAGAGAGGTCTGATGCAGCAGGCTTGGCCTGACGCTGCCGACCGTGGCGAGATCATGACCTTGCGGGAGATTGCCCGCTACCTGAAGGTTTCCGAAAAGACCATCTTCCGGATGGTGCAATCCGGCGACATGCCCGGTGTGAAGGTTTCGAGTCAGTGGCGTTTTGTCCGCAGCGTGGTGGATGACTGGTTGAGCGCGCGGATGTATGCGAGCCCGAAGCGCGGGCTTCTGCAGGTGATCGGCAGCGCGCCGCAGGCGATCCGCCTGACGCGCATGATTACGCCTGACCGCGTTGTCTCCGACATCCGGCCCGGCACGAAACGCGACATACTTCACAAGATGGTCGAGGCCGGCGTGCCTTTCGAATCGCGGACCGCCCGCGACACATTTCTTGGCGAACTTCTTCTCCGCGAAGAAGTCGTTTCGACTGCCATAGGAAACGGCGTGGCATTCCCGCACGCCCGCGAGCCGGGCGGTTTCCCGATATCCGAACCGCGTGTTGTGCTTGGGATCTGCCCGCAGGGCGCCGATTTCGGCGCGCTGGATGGCATGCCCACCTACGTGCTGGCGATGCCGCTGGCGAACTCGGAGGTCGAGCACCTGCGCGTGATGGCGAAGCTTGCGCTGGTGTTCAGGCAGAAGGGCGTCGCGCAGAAGGTGATCGCCGCTGCCGCGAACGCGACGGTGATGGAGCTGCTGGCGGAACTTGACGGATAGCATTGTGGTGCGCGGTGTTTCCGCGCGGAGACGACTCCAATGGAGGGGTTCGAGCAGGTCGCGGTTGTTCTGGTTGTGATCGTGCGCCTGGCGTTGATCGGCCTGGTGGTCTGGGTCGCAGCCCGGGAGATCAAGCGGGCGGGGAGCAAACGGAAGCCGAAGGACTAGTCACGTCATGGGCATCGAAATATCAAGGCTCATCGCGGCGGAGAAGGAATCCGCGCGCATTCTATCGGAAGCCGACGGCCAGGCCAGGCGGATCCGGCAGGACTCGGAACACGACATTGAGCACCTGCAGTCCATGACCGAACGCGAGGTAGCCGCGTTCAGGCCGAGGCTCGAAGCGGAACTGGACGCCGAGCTGCGCGAACTCGAGGCGGCATCGTGCAAAAGGATAGAAGAAGCCCGTTCAAGGATCAGGTCGCTTGCCGGCGAGCGCCGGGAACAGGCGGCGCGGGACATGGCGCTCGGGATAATCGAACCATGACGGGAATAGTTACGCACACGGCCGCCTGCGTGCGCGCCTGCGCTCTGCGCGCGCAGCGGATCACGCCCGCCCGGTGGCGCGAACTGCTTGATGCGCCCACTGTAACCGGCGTTGTCGGCATCCTGTCCGCCGACGGCACACTGCCGCACGGCGTTTCCGAGGCCGGCAAAGTCCAGCGCACGCTGCGGCAGGGATTCATCGACACGGCGGCGAGTCTGGCTCGGTTCACACACGGCGACCGCCTGCTGGCCGCCCGCGGGTTCGCGGGCTGGTACGATCTCATAAATCTCGAGGCCGCCATGTACAGGCTGCACGGCGGACATGAAGGAACAGGCGTTCTGCCGTACAACACCGGCCGCATCGGACTGCTGAAGGGCGGCGAGATCGCCGCCGCCGGCAACTTCGCCGCGCTTGTCCGCGCGCTGCGCGGGAGCGTCTTCGATCCGGCCTGCCGGCGCGGCCTGGAAGTCTACCGCGAGTCGCTCGATATCGCCCGGTTCGCTTGCGAAGTCGAACGCGGTTTTCTCATGTGGTGGCTCGCTGCCGCGCGCCGCTGCGCGGCCGATTCAGGCGAAGATGACAGGTCATTCGTCCTCCACGAGTTTATCTCCCTGAGGCTGGCGCGCGCCGCCGCGATGATGGTTGTGCGGGGCGAACACATCCACGCCGTCGACGACTGGACAGCGCCTCTTGGCCAGCGGATCGCGGAAGATGCCGCGCCCGATGCCGTGGCCCTCTTCCGCAGGCTTGCGGATAGAGTGCATACAGGCGCTGGTCCGTCTCCGCTTGGCAGGGACGTGACCGACTTTCCCGAGGCGGAGCGGGCCGCTGACCGCTGGATGGCGCGCGCGGCCGGCAAGGCGCAGTCCGGGATCCGTTTCGACGACAACTTCCTGTTCGGGTTCCTTCTCGTCCGTTTCTTCGAAACCGAGGCCCTGTCGGCACTGGTCGAGTGCAAGGAACTCGGCCTTGCGCGGGATGAGACCGCAAGACTGGTGGTGACGCCATGATGCGGACGGAGCGCATGCTGCGGCTGGACATCCTGACGCTTGAAGACGCCGCCGGGCGTGTGGCGCGCCTGCTTGCCGGCGAAGGCAGCATGCATCTCGTGAACCAGAACGAGTTCCCGCTTGTTCCGGGTTTCGACGCGGAGGCGGCGCCGGAAGACGTGCTGGGCGCCGCCTCGCGACTGCTCGGGCGCATAGACGCGGCGTTGCAGCGCATCGGTCCAGCGGAGGGGCCGTTCGATGCCGGTGCCGCGCTGCCGGCGGACCGTCCGGCCGGTGAAGTGATTTCCGAGGCCGAAAAGGCGATTGGCGGCGTGGTCCGGCGGCTCGACGCGCATTTCGCGGAGGTCGAGAAGATCAATGCCGAGATCGCGCGGCTGGATGACATATCCGAGGAGATGAACCTGCTCCACGCCGAAGGGCTGTCGTTCGCGGACCTCGAAATGAAACACTTCTTCACCGCGCACGGGGCGGTGACCAGGGCCGGCCTTGCGCGGCTGTCTGCCCGGGCGGAGAAGGAACCGCACTCGATGATCCAACGTCCGCGCCGGGGCGACGAGCAATCGGTGCTGATCGTGGCCGACGCCGAACGCGCGGAGACATGGAAGAGCTGGCTTGCGGACGCCGGTTTCAGGCACCGGCCGATCCCGGAGAGGTTCCGTCGCTCTTTCGACGAAGCGCTCGATCTTGTGGAAATGGAGATATGGGAGCTGCGCGACAGGCTGGCCGAGCTCGCGGCCGGGTTCGAGAAGGAGCGGCCCGGGTTGGCCGAGTCCCTGCTGGGATGGCGGAACCTGCTTCGCGTCGAATCGCTGCTCGTACGTTCCGCGGCCGGGTTCGGCCGCCGCGGCCCGGCGGTTCTCATTTCCGGCTACGTGCCGGAATCGTGCTGGCCGCGACTTCGCACGGCTCTCGCGGTTTCCGCGTCCGGAACCTACGTGGCCGAAGCCGCGCCGGCGCACGCGGGCGAAGGGCCGCAGGTTCCCACCATGCTTCGCAACCCGCGTTTCTTCAAGCCGTTCGAGATGTTCGTCAGGACGTACGGGCTGCCCGGCTACGAGGACATGGATCCCACCCCTCTTGTTGCGGTCTCGTTTCTGACGATGTTCGGAATGATGTTCGGCGACGTCGGGCACGGGGCCATGCTGGCCGCGATCGGGTTCGGCATCGCGCGCCTGCGCGCGAAAGCGCTTGAGCCCATGCGTGACCTCGGCCGCATACTCATGGCTGCCGGCGGCAGCGGCATCTTTTTCGGCTTCCTCTTCGGATCGGTCTTCGGCATTGAGAGGGACAGCGTACTGCCCGCGCTCTGGATGCGCCCCAGCCACGGCGAGAACCTGACGGTTTTCCTGCTTTCCGCCCTTGTGCTCGGGGCGACGGTGATGTCCGCCGGGATAATCATGGGCATCGTGCAGTCCTTCCGCCGCCGGGATTTCCGGCACGCGCTCGCGGGGCAGTGGAGCGTATGCAGTCTCGTGTTCTACTGGGCGCTGCTCTATCTCTTTGCCGCCTCGATGGCCGGCAGGCCCTTGCCCGTCTCAACGCGCGCGGCCGTTGCGCTGCTGGCGATTCCGCTGGCCGTCATCGGGCCGGGCCAGGCCCTTATGCAGGCGGCGCGGAAGCGGCGCGGCAGACAGCGGCCGGGCGGACACGGGCACGATGAGGAGCTGGCCGCCATCCTGTTCGAGCCCATCGAGGTGCTGATGAACCTTTTCAGCAACTCGATCAGCTTCCTGCGCGTGGCGGCTTTCGGGCTTGCCCACGCCGCGCTCACCATGGCCGTGTTCACGATCAGCGACATGACCAGCGGCGCGCCGGTGGTGAACTGGCTGAGCCTGCCGTTCGAGCACCTGTTCATCGTGCTGCTTGAAGGAATGATCGTTACCATCCAGTGCCTTAGGCTCGAGTACTACGAGTTCTTTTCCAAGTTCTTCCGCGGCGGCGGTGTGCCGTATGCCCCGCTTGCGGTGGCGGGCGAGTAGAAACAACAGGGCCGCGCGGGTGCGGCCGCAGAGCGGGGAGGGTTAGAGAATGAACGTGATGGTGAAGAGGCTGGTCAAGATGAACATCGTTATCGGGGTCGTTCTCCTTGTCGCTGGGCTGACGCTTGGCGCGCACCACGCCGTGGCGCAGGAAGCGGGGGATGGCCACCCGGCCGCAGCCGCGGCTGTCGCGGCGCCGCCATCCGCGCAGGCATGGGCGTTTGTCGCGGCCGCGCTTGCGACCGGAATCGGCTCCATCGCGGCCGGCATGGCCGTCAGCAGCGTCGGTTCGGCCGCGATGGGCGCGGTGGCCGAGAAGCCGGAGCTGATGGGCAAGTCGCTGATCTACGTGGCGCTCGCGGAAGGCATCGCGATATACGGGCTGCTCATCTCGATCATCATACTCGCAAAGGTATAGCGCAATGAAGGTCCGGGTTGTCGGAGAGCACCTCCTCGTCGAGATGTTCCGGATGCTCGGCGCGGCCGGCCGTACGCCCGAAGGGGCGGACGAAACCGACGCGGCCATCCGCGCATATCTTGACGAGGCGGAGGTCGGGGTGATCCTCGTCGGCGGTTCGCACGCCGCGCTGCTCGGCCCGGCATTCCGGAAATACGTTCAACGCCGCGACCTGCCCGTCGTGCTGCCGGTTCCGGACCGCACGGACCGGCGCGGCTGCGCGGATGAAATACGCGCGCACCTGCAGAAGACGCTGGGAATAAGGCTGTAAAACAGATGGCTATCGAGGGAAACATTCAGGACCTGGCCGACAGGGTGGTGGCAAAGGCGCGCGCCGAGGCGGACGCACGGCTCTCGCGCGCCCATCGCGCGGCCGAACACGACTTCCGCGCTGCGGGCGATCTCGCGGAGAGCCGCAAGCAGGCGGCAGAATCCGCCGCGGCCGCGGCGGTCGAAAACCGCCGGCGTTCGGCGCTGGCGGAGTTGGCGCTGCGTGAGCGGCGCGCGGTGATGGCGGAACAGGAAAGCGTGGTGGATAGCCTGTTCGCGGAGGCGCTGCGCCGCCTGCGTGAACACGGAAGTGATGATGAGCGGAAAGCCCTGCTCATTGCGCTTGCCGGGGAAGGCGCCGCGACAGTCGGCGCCCGCGCCGTCCGCCTGCGTTTTGCGGCCAATGATCTGGAGTTCGTGCGCAGGACTGGATTCCCGGGCGAGCTCGACGGCATTGCCGTATCGGTGGAGGATGCGCCGCTTGCCGCGTCCGCCGGCGGCGTGCAGGTGAGCGACGAGGCGGGCCGGGTGATTTTCGATAACACGTTCAAGGCAAGACTGGAGCGCCGGAAGGATGCGTTGAGGTCGCGCGCGGCGGAAAGTTTGGGCCTGCTGGAGAAGAAGGAATGAGTCTGCAAGAAGACATTGCCGTCGTCACGCGCGTGAACGGGCCGGTTGTAACGGCGTCCGGGATGGGCCGGGCATGCCTGGGCGACCAGGTCGAGGTCGGAAACGAGAAACTGACCGGCGAGATCATCACCCTTGAACACGACGTCGCCACGATCCAGGTCTACGAAGACACCATCGGCCTGAAGCCGGGCGAACCGGTTGTGTCGCGCGGCGAGCCGCTGAGCGCCGTGCTGGGGCCGGGCCTCCTGAAGGGAATCTACGACGGCATACAGCGTCCGCTTGAAAAGCTGCGTGAGCAGAGCGGCGTCTTTCTCGGCCGCGGCCTGAACGTGCCGGCGATCGATCCGGATTCGACGTGGGATTACGAGCCTGCTTTGAAGCCCGGGGCGCGCGTAGCCGGAAACACGATTCTCGGCCGTGTGCAGGAAACCGCGCTCGTGAAGCATGCGATCATGGTCCCGCCGGGGATTGAGGCCGAACTCGTATGGGCCGCCGAAGCAGGTAACAGGAGAGCAGGCGATCCGGTCGCCCGCGTAGCCACCCCCGCCGGCGAGCGGGAAGTGACGATGATCCAGCGCTGGCCGATCCGCCGTCCGCGTCCGGTTTCGCGCCGGCTCCCGCCGCGCGTGCCGATGCTTACCGGGCAGCGGGTGATAGACTTCTTCTTCCCCGTCGCCCGCGGCGGCGCCGCGGCGATTCCGGGCGGGTTCGGGACCGGCAAGACCGTGACGCAGCACCAGCTCGCGAAATGGTCGGACGTGGACATCATCGTCTACATAGGCTGCGGCGAGCGCGGCAACGAGATGACGCAGGTGCTCGAGGAGTTCCCGGCGCTGAAGGACCCGCGCAGCGGCAGGCCGCTGATGGAGCGCACGCTGCTGATCGCCAACACCTCCAACATGCCGGTCACCGCGCGCGAGGCGAGCATCTACACCGGGATCACGATGGCGGAGTACTACCGCGACATGGGGCTGCACGTGGCGGTGATGGCCGATTCCACCAGCCGCTGGGCGGAAGCCCTGCGCGAGATATCCGGCCGGCTCGAGCAGATGCCTGCCGAGGAAGGCTACCCGGCCTACCTCGCGTCGCGTGTCGGCGAAGTTTACGAACGCGCGGGACGCGTGGAGGTGGTCGAGCCGGCCGGCGGGGCGGTTCGCGAAGGGTCGCTGACCATGGTCGGGGCGGTATCGCCCCCGGGCGGTGACTTCTCGGAGCCGGTGGTGACGCATACCAAGCGGTTTGTCCGCGCCTTCTGGGGGCTCGACCGCGACCTGGCAAGCGCGCGGCACTTCCCTTCAATTCACTGGAACACCTCGTATTCCGAATACGATGTCTCGGCCTGGTACGCGGAACGGGCCGAACTGCCGTGGTCCGAGCTTCGGCGGCGGGCCACGGATCTGCTGAAGGAAGATGACCGTCTCCAGAACATCGTCAAGCTGATCGGCCCGGACGCGTTGCCGGACCGGCAGCGTGTCGTGCTCGAGACCGCGCGCATGATCAAGGAAGCGTTCCTGCAGCAGGGCGCGTTCAGCGCGGTTGACAGCTACTGCCCGATCGAGAAGCAGCTCGGGATGATGGACGTCATCCTCTCCTTCCACGACGGCGCGCAGAAGGCGCTGGCGTCGGGCAGGCCCGTGTTCGAGATCATGTCCGCACCGGTCGTGGAGCGGATATTCAGGATGAAGGAAGAAGTCGGCGCGGACCAGGCGGCTGATCGCCTGGCGCAGTTGAAGAAACAGGTGTCGGACTCACTGGCGGACTAGAACCATGCAGGCATCAGGCGGAAGAACATACCGTGACGTTCAGAGGGTCCAGGGGCCCATCCTGGTTGTCGAACGCGTCGCGGACGTGGCATACGGGGAGAGGGTGGAAGTCCTGTGTGCGGACGGAACCAGGAGGCGCGGATCGGTCCTGGACATATCGGACCGGCGCGCGGTCGTGCAGGTCTTCGAGGGCGGGACCGGGCTTTCGCTGCGCGGAACGCAGGTCCGGTTTCTCGGCGAGCCGCTCCGGTTCACCGTCTCGCGCGAGCTGCTCGGCCGGGTCCTCAACGGCGCCGGGGAACCGCTCGACGGCTGCCCGAAGCCGTTCGGGGGCGTGACCCGCGGCATCTACGGCAGCGCAATCAACCCGGTGATGCGCGACTACCCGATGGACGTGATCGAGACGGGCGTTTCGGTGATAGACGGCATGAACACGCTCGTGCGCGGGCAGAAACTGCCGATCTTCTCCGGGAACGGGCTGCCGCACAACGACCTCGCCGCGCAGATTGCGCGGCAGGCGAGGATACGCGGGACCGACGAATCGTTCGCGGTGGTTTTCGCGGCGATGGGCATCAAGAACGACGATGCAGCGTTCTTCCGCGAGGAGCTGGAGAGAACCGGCGCGCTGGAGAACGCGACGATGTTCATAAACCTCGCGTCGGACCCGGCCGAGGAGCGCCTCGTTACGCCGCGCTACGCCCTGACGCTTGCCGAGCACCTGGCATTCGACCACGGGTACCACGTGCTGGTTATCCTGACGGACATGACGAACTACTGCGAGTCGCTGCGCGAGATGACCTCCGCGCGCGGCGAGGTGCCGAGCCGCAAGGGCTACCCAGGCTACCTTTACTCCGACCTCGCCGAGATCTACGAGCGCTGCGGGCGCGTGCGCGGGGCGAAGGGGTCCATCACGCAGATACCGATCCTCACGATGCCGAACGACGACATAACGCACCCGATCCCCGACCTTACCGGTTACATAACCGAGGGGCAGATCGTGCTCGACCGCGAACTGCATCAGAAGGGGGTCTATCCGCCGATCAACCCGCTGCCGTCGCTGTCGCGCATAATGAAGGACGCGATCGGGGGAACACGCACGCGCGAGGATCACCCGAACACCGCGAACCAGCTCTATTCCAGTTACTCGGCCGTGGGCGGAATCCGATCCCTCGCGGCGATAGTCGGCGCGGATGAGTTGACGGCCGCGGACCGCGCCCACCTGGAGTTCGGCGACGCGTTCGAGAGGGAGTTCATCGCACAGCCCCGCGACTTGCGGCGCACGGTCGAGGAGACGCTGGACCTTGCATGGCGCACACTCGGCCTGCTGCCGCGCGAGAGCCTGCACCGCGTGAGCGAGAAGCAGATTGAGGAGCGCTACGCACGCAGGGAGAAGGCGGAGGAGAACAGGTAAGCCATGGCCCGAAGGCCCGCTCCGACCAAAGCCAACCTGTTCAAGGCGCAGAAGGACCTGCGCTTTGCGGAGGACGGGTGCGAGCTGCTTCACCAGAAGCGCGACGTTCTGGTGATGGAGCTTATGGGCGTGGCGTCGAGGTTCTCGCCGGCCGAGGAGGGTTTGCGCGAGAGCCTGCTTGGCGCGATGGAGGCGTTTGTTCCGGCCTACGTCGCAATGGGCCGGGCCTCCGCCGGTCCGCTGCTTTCGGGCGGCCGGGAGGAGTTCCAGCTTCGCGTGGAGGAGCGGGCGGTCATGGGCCTGACCCTGCCGAGGGTCGCGGTCGGGGATGTGGCCGGCCCCGGGTTCCGCGGCGCGGCGACCGTGCCGGCGTCGGCGGACATCGCGGCGCGGCGTATGAGCGACGCCGCGGCCCGGCTTGCCGGGTATGTTGAGGTCATTGCAACCGTCTGGCGGCTTGCATCGGAGATAGAAAAGACGCAGAAAAGGATCAACGCGCTGGAGAACATGTTCATACCATCCACGCGCGATACGATAGGGTGGATAAAGTCGGTTATGGAAGAGAATGACCGGGAAGAGCTGTTCCGCAGAAAACTGCTGAAGAACAGAACGCAAGAGACGGGAGGGAGCCGTGGGGAAGACGCCGTTCCTGACGATACTTCTGGCCGTTGACGGCGGCGAGAGCGACCGCGCCACTGCCGAGACGGCCATGGAGCTTGCCGAATTGTGCGGATCGCGGATGGTCATCCTGAACGTGGTTGACCGCTCGCTTGTCAACCGGTTGAAGCGGTTTACGGACGAAAGCCCGACGGAAATCGAGATGGAGCTGGAGGAAAAGGGCTGGCGGGCGCTCTACCACGCGGAGGAACGCTCGAAGGACAAGGGGATAAGAACGCTGATCACGCAGCGCCACGGTGTTCCGGAGAACGAGATGCTGGCCGAGGCCGAACGCGTGAAGGCAAGCCTGATCGTGGTTTCTTCGCCCCATGCCGTGCCGGGGCAGGTGCGGCGGCTGGGGCCGGGCAGCCTTGACCGCCTGATGGAGTCGGCGAAGTGCCCGGTCCTAGTGGTGAGATAGAAAACAAGATGCGCGGCGGCCGGCGGCCTGCCGTCATGCCGCGCCGATGGAGGACAGGAAAATGAAAAAGCTTGGGGAACTGCTGAACGAACGGTGCGTAGTCCTCGACTTCAAGGCGGCCGACAAGAAGGAAGCTCTCGAACGAATCATCGCGCCGGTGGCCGGGGCGTACGACGCGGCCGCGTTGCTGAAGGCATTGATTGAGCGCGAGGCGCTCGGGTCCACCGGGATCGGTTCCGGCGTTGCTGTCCCGCATGTCAGGCTGGAATCCGTGAAGGAGCCGGTGATCGTGCTCGGGCGGTCGGCGAAGCCGGTCGCGTTCGAGGCCATAGACGATGAGCCGTGCTCGTTATTCTTCCTCGTGCTCGGCCCCGCGGCAAAGGACGCGCAGGAGGCCTACCTCGGCGCTATGGCGAAGATATCGCGCCTGATGCGGCAGCAGGCCGTGCGGGACCGCATCATGAAAGCCGCCTTACCGGCGGACGTCCTTGCGGCGATCAGGTCAGCCGAGGCCTGAGCCGGGCGGAGCCATCCCGGCCTGTTGCAGGACGGCCTGCATGTCGGCCGGCATTTCCGACACGAATTCGAGCGTACGGCCGTTTTCCGGGTGGCGGAAACAGATCGTCGCGGAATGCAGGGCCTGTCGCTCCATCCTCAGCGCCTGCATGTCGGACCCGGTAAGGGTCCCCGCGCAGAACCGAAGGAACAAGCCCGGGTCGGGGCGATAGAGCTTGTCTCCGACCAGCGGGAAACCCAGCGCTTCCAGCGTCGCCCTGATCTGGTGCGTCCGGCCTGTCGCGGGCTGTGCGGCGACGACTGAGAGGCCGCCCGCGGTCCCGCGGCACTTGAACAGCGTGTGTGCGCGGGAAGGATCATCTTCGCCCGCCGCGCCAGGCACAAAGCGCATCTTCTTGCGGACCGGCGAGGCGGGATCGCGCTCGATTCGACCCAGCGCCTCCAGCGTTGCCGGGAACACGCCTTCCGCCACGGCGATATACTCCTTGCGCACCATTCTCGCGACGAACTGGCGCTGGCACCGGGCCGCGGCGCGGGGCGAAGCAGCCACAATCATCAGGCCGGAAGTTTCGCGGTCGAGCCGGTTCACCAGCGCCGGCGTTTCCACGCCGTGCCGGTTTTTCAACACGGACCAGAGCGTGTTGTTGAAGAAGCGCCCGCCGGGGTGACACGGCAGCCCGGCCGGCTTGTCCACGACAAGAAGATCGCCGTCGCGGTACACGATGTCCACGCGGGTCGGGACATCGGGTTCAGGCACATCCCAGGCGAGGTATTCCATGAAGTCGCCGAAAGCGAACACGTGGTCCGGCCCGGCGCAGGCGCCGTTTACCCGCACCTTGCCGCCTGTGATCCGTCTTTCCCAGTCATCCCGGCTGAAGCAGGGGAAACGGCAAACCAGGAAGTCCAGCAGCGTCCTGCCCGCATTGTCGGTGTGGACATGAAACCTGATGCAGCGTTCGCGTTCCATTGCGCAATCCTCACGCGTCGAACCCGTACGGCGGGGAAGCAGGCGGCCCCGTCTCCATTCCTGCAAGGTCCCGGGCGGCATGGCGCGCGCGGCGGGTGGTCAGCCGAAGATCCCGCGCATGCGGTCGCAGTAGTGGCGGACGAGGTCGAACTTGCAGTCTTCCGGCAGGCGGTGGTCCGGGCACGGCAGGTAGCCGCCGAGGTCCACGAGCGGGCGCAATCGCTCGACTTCCGCGTCAACAGCCGCCTTGTCCCGCGAGAACACGCGCTTGTTAAGTCCGCCCACGCCCAGCAGGCCGCGCCCGTACTTTTCGCGCCATGGAGCGATGCTGGCGTTCCATGTTCCGCACTCGATCGGGAACATCGTGTTCACCCCGTTCTCGAGCCACACCGGAAGCAGGGCGTCTATCCATCCGTCGCAGTCCAGCGAGATCACGTCAATGCCGTGTTTGCGGCAGAGCGTGGTGATGCGTTTGTAGTGCGGGCCGACCTTCTGCGCGAACACAGACGGGCTCACGAGCGGGCCGTTCTTGAAGCAGATATCCTCCCAGAAGTGGGCAAAGTCGAACTTGGCGCCGGAGGCCAGCGCGAATTCGACGTTCCGGCAGCACAGGTCCGCGATCGTGTTGATGATCTCGTCGAACAGCGGCTCGTCATCAACCAGCATGTAACACGTAGCCTCGATCCCAACCCAGTTGCGGAACAGGCCGTAGAGACTTCCGCAGTACAGGCCCAGCGGCCGGGTCCGTTCGCCGGACGCGAGGAGTTCGAGCCCGCCGCCGTCAAACCGTATCCTGCCGCTGCCGGTTCGCACAGTCGTGCGGTTCACCCGGTCCGGAGTCCACTGCAGGCGCGGCTTGAAGTGCTCCTCCCATGAGCGCCTGTCCTTCAGAAGGTGGTCCATCTCCGCGTGGATTGAACCCGCCCCGGGTCTGTTCACGTGAAGGACGCCGTGGCCGTTCCGGACGTGCTCGGACCCGTCGGGCAACGTTGCCTCCACCTTTCTCTCGAAGAAAGGGAAGATGTCGGAGGACGGCCCAAACATCGTCTGCCAGCCGAAGTCGAACCCCAGCTTCTCCGCGACAGAGTCCTCTTCCGGAGTTTCGTCCCAGGCATTCGTCTCCTCCGCGGTGATGTATCCCTGACGGCGCCAGAGCTCGAGGGTCTCGTGCAGGAATCCGAAGTGCACGAGGGGAAGCCGGTCGTACGGCTGGTATCGCAGGACGGCCAGCGCGCGGTCACGGTTGTTCATGCGCGGAATCGTACAGGCCGTCGCGCGGTGCGACAAACCCTTTTCCCGGCGTCCGCTCGACACGGTGTGGCAGCGTGTATAAGCTCCCGCGGTTCAGGGGAAAGGCCGGCGGGGGTGACGGCCGTTTGGAGGCGACGGATGGACATTCTTGATCTTGGCGGCGAATGGAGTGTTTCGCCGGCGGACGGCAAATGGAGCATCAAGGCTGCCGTTCCCGGCGGCGTTCACAACGATCTTCTCAACGCGAAACGAATCCCGGAGCCCTTCTACCGCGACAACGAGCAGAAGGTGGCCTGGGTGGGCGAGACGGACTGGGTCTACACGCGCGACTTCACGGTGTCGGCCGAAATCATCGCGCGGGAGAAGGTATTGCTCCAGTGCGACGGCCTCGACACGGTTGCGCGGATCGAGATCAACGGCGCCCTGGTCGGCAAGACCGACAACATGTTCCGGACGTGGGAATTCGACGTGAAGCCCCGTCTCCGCGCCGGCACGAACACGATCTCGATAACCTTCACCTCCGCCATGGCGCACGTCCGCAAGATGAACAGGAAGGAGTTCCTGCCCGCATGGGGGGTGGGGCAGTTCAGGCTGGACGGCGGCGGATGGATACGGAAGCAGCCCTGCAACTTCGGGTGGGACTGGGGGCCGGCGCTGGTCACGTGCGGAATCTGGCGCGGCATCAGGATAGCGGCGTTTGACACCGCCCGGCTGACCGACATCCACATACGGCAGAACCATGCGCGCGGCGCGGTGACTCTCTCCATAGCCGCTTCCGTCCAGCGCGCGGGGCGCGGGTCGCTGCGGGCCGTCGTCAGCGTCAGCCACGCCGGGAAGACTGTGACCGAAGCCGACGCCGTGGTCCGGGGCGGGCGCGCTGTTGTGTCCGTGACCGTGCGCGACCCGAAGCTCTGGTGGCCGAACGGCATGGGCGGCCAGCCGCTGTATGAAGTGACGGTGGACCTCGTCGGCGCTGACGGCGAACTCCTGGACACCGGCGCGCGGCGCATCGGCCTGCGGACGCTGGAACTGCAGCGGGAGAAGGACAAGTGGGGCGAGAGCTTCAGGTTCGCCGTGAACGGCAAGGCGTTCTTCGCCAAGGGGGCGAACTGGATACCGGCCGACGCGATCCTTGCCCGACTCACCCATGCGGACTACGCGCGCCTTCTTGCCGACGCCGTTGCCGCGAACATGAACATGCTCCGCGCGTGGGGCGGCGGCATCTACGAACATGACATGTTCTACGACCTGTGCGACGAGCTCGGAATCTGCGTCTGGCAGGATTTCATCTTCTCGTGCGGCACGTACCCGACATTCGACGCCGGGTTCATGGCGAACGTGCGCGCCGAGGCGGAGGACAACGTGCGGCGCATACGGCATCACGCGTGCGTGGCGCTCTGGTGCGGAAACAACGAACTCGAGCAGGGGCTGGTGGGCGACGAGTGGACGAAATGGACCATGAGCTGGGATGACTACAAGAAGCTCTTCGACGTTCTTCTGCCGGACGTCGTGAAGCGGCTTGACCCGGACCGGCCGTACTGGCCCTGCTCGCCGCACTCGCCGGTCGGAGACAGGAAGGATTTCAACAACGCGAGCTGCGGCGATGCGCACCTGTGGAGCGTGTGGCACGGCAGGAAGCCGTTCGAGTGGTACCGCACCTGCGAGCACCGCTTCAACAGCGAGTTCGGGTTCCAGAGTTTCCCGGAGCCGCGGACGGTTCACGGGTATACCAGGGCGTCAGACCGCAACATCACGTCCCCGATCATGGAGCTGCACCAGCGCAGCGGGATCGGGAACGACGCGATCGTCCAGTACATGCTCTCCTGGTACAGGCTGCCGACGACCTTTGACAGCCTGCTGTGGACCAGCCAGATTCTCCAGGGCATGGCCATCAAGTACGCCGTGGAACACTGGCGGCGCAGCATGCCGCGCGGAATGGGAACGCTGTACTGGCAGATAAACGACTGCTGGCCGGTGGCAAGCTGGGCCTCGATTGACTCGCACGGAAACTGGAAGGCGCTTCACTACATGGCGCGCAGGTTTTTCGCTCCGGTGCTCGTGTCGGGGCTGGAGGACATGGAACGCGGGACGGTCGAGGTACACGTGACGAACGACAGGCTTGCCGGGTTCAGCGGGAATGCAGCGTGGACCCTCACCAATATCGAGGGCAGGCGCCTGGCGCGGGGCGCGTTCCCCGTGAAGATCGGCGAACGCAAATCCGCGAAGGTGGGGGTGATAGACGCATCCGAGGTGGCGCGCGTGCACGGCCGTGAGAACCTGCTCATCTGGCTCGACCTCGTCGAACGCGGCAGGACGATCTCGGACAACCTGGTGCTGCTTGCCCGCCCGAAGAGCATGGATCTGCCCCTTCCGCGCTGGAGCGTCGGCGTGAAGGCGCGCGGCGAATGCGAGTTCACGATAAAGATAAAATCGCCTGTTCCGGCCCTGTGGGCATGGGTCGAGGCGGCGGGCGTCACCGCGAAGTACTCCGACCGCTTCATGCACGTGAAGGCGGGGGAACCGGTCGAGGTCGGGATATGCACCGATCGACCGATGACCGCCGATGCGCTGCGCGGAAGGCTCCGCGTGCGCAGTCTCGTGGACACTTACAGTTGAGCGTGCGCCGGCGTTGAGCCGGACGGAGCTCGATTGCTCAGCGTTCTGCGCCGTAGATGGCGCCCGCGTTGAAACGCGCCCAGGATGTCTCGAACCATGAGTCCGGCCTCGGCAGGGGCCTGCGCGGGACCCAGCGGTTCTCGACCCTGCCGGGTCCGGCCGCGGAGGTCTCCTGCACTTTCTCGCGGAACGACTCGTCTTCCGGCGCGATCGTCCAGTCGGCCGAAAGTTTGGGGTGCACCCTCTTGCCGGCGGGATCTATCACTATGGCTGAACCGCGGCTGCCTGCCCCGCTCCGGATGGCGAAGAGCACCGCTTCCAGGTAGACCGCGTGCGCAAATGCAAGGTGCCTGTTCTTCAGGGCTTCGAGCAGTTCCTTCGGGCCGGTGTAGCCGGACCCGTCCTTTTCGATGCGTTCCACCTGTTCCCACGCCGCCTTCACCCCTGCCTCAAGCTCCGACCCCTTGCGAATGTGCGCGCCGGCGCGGGACATGCGCGCCTGGAATTCCTCGCGGTCTTTCCTCCAGCCGGTCTTCGCGCCTTCCGCCCGCCCCGCCCACGCGAGCAGTCTCGCCGCCGACTCGGCGGCCAGTCTGGCCGCGGCGCCGGTGTCGAGGGTGCTCTCCATGCACCGGTTCGCGATGTACTCCGCCGCGCGGAAGCCGGCGACCTGCCCGGAATTCAGCGCCGACCCGCCGGGCCGGTACACGCCGTGCGAGCCGTTCACCTCGCCGATCGGGAACAGGTGCGGAGTATTCACCGATTCCCACCAGTGATTTCCCGCGAGGCCGCCGTTGTTGTGCTGGGCGCAGACCGCCACTTCCAGCGGCTCGCGCGTTATGTCGATCCCGTGGTCGGCGTAGAGCTGCACAGCGCCGGGGTTCATCTTCGCCAGGCGCTCGATCGGCGCAGGCAGCAGCGCGCCGGACTTTTCGAGGTAGGTACGCGCCTCGGGGCTGAGCTCGTCGAACGAGAATCCGTCCGGGTTCCGGCGGAAATCGAGAAACACGCGCCGGCCTCGGAGCACCGTTTCGACATAGACGATGATGTCCACTATCGACGACCCCCCGACGGCCTTCCGCGAATCGAACGGCCACTGGTAGCCCTTGAGAAACACGTTCGAGTTCGCCGCCCCGGCGCTGTCGAAATACTCGTTGAGAAACTCGCGTTCGTTCGACTTTCCGTCGGCGTCGGTGCTCATGAACCGGGGCACCACCTGCATGTAGGTGCCGGACACGTTCCAGCGAAACGCGGTTGAGGCAAGCCCGTACTGCGACTCCGGAAGGCCCTGGGCCATGACACCCGCTCTCAGCGCCAGCCCTATCGCGCCTGTATGGACGTGCGGATACACGCTTGTCCGGTAGATGCCGCCGGGCCCGCCGACCGCGAAGACGATGTTCTCGGCCACGTAAGCCTCGAAACCGCCCCCTGTGTTGGCGGCCATGATGCCCGCGGCCCGGCGCGCGTCACCCGAGCCGGTTATGAGCAGTTCCGCCGCCTGGCGTCCCTCGCGCACGGGGATGCCCAGCTCCTTCACGCGCCGGATAAGCGTCCTGCACATCTCGCGCGAGGTGTAGGGGCCTATCGAGGTGGCGCGCTGCCGCGGGTCGTGGTCGGTCTTGTAGCCGACGAACTGGCCGAACTCGTCGCGCGGGAACGGCACTCCCAGGTTGACCAGGTTGAGAAATGCGCGGGCCGAAAGACTGGCCTCCACGAGCGACAGGTCGCCGTGCATGCTGCCGCCGTCGAAATAGGTCTGCGCCATCATCGCCGGGGCGTCAGACTCCGCGCCGCACATGGACAGCTTGTAGTACGTCTGCTTGTCGCTGCCGGTGTTGATCGAGGTGCCCATGTCGAGGCCCTCGGTGACGATGACCACGTCCTCAACTCCGTTTGCGCGGAGCTGGACCGCGGCGTTCAGCCCGGCGGCGCCGCTGCCGAGAACCAGTGTGTGGACCGAGAAGAGCGGAATTGAGCGCGACTGCCCGTCCGGGCCGGCGACCGTGATGGCGGATTCTTTCATCTTTCTCCCCGTAACCGCCGGCGCCGTCCGCAACAGGCGCAAGGACGTGTTTCTGACCGCCGGCCGCGGTATGGTGGCCGCATGCGGCGCGTAATTCAAGCTTTTGGGCCGTTGCGGCGGCAATCCGCCTCCTTGAAAAGACGTGGCGGACGTGGCCGGAAAGCGTGTACATGACCTTCATCACCGTTTCGACGGTCGGGTTCAAGGAGGTGCACGAACTTTCCACGACGGGCCGCTATTTCACCATGATCCTGATGCTGTGCGGGCCGGCGCAAACCACGTTGTGCTTCCCGAGGTCGCTGGCGCCGAGGAGATCGTCCGCACCATCATCCGCGCTTCGCGATAGGTCGCCCCTCCCGCAGGTCGTCAAGCGCCGCGGCGAAGTCCGCAGGAAACGGCGCGCGGAACTCCAGCCTGTCGCCGGAGGCGGGGTGCAGAAAGCTTATCGCGGCGGCGTGCAGGAACATTCTGGCGGCGGCGGGGCCGCCGTAGAGGCCGTCGCCGGCTATGGGGAGTCCGGCATTTGCAAGCTGGCACCTGATCTGGTGGGTGACCCCCGTGTGGATCGTCACGCGCAGAAGTGTCAGTCCTTCGAACCGTTCGACGGGTTCGTACTCCGTAACCGCCCGCATGGCTTCCGGCCTCGCCTTCTCGTCCGGTTTCACGACGCGCATCCGGTGCGCCGGTCTTCGCGCGTGCACGAGCAGGTCGCTCAGCCTGGCCGCCGCGGATACTTCCCCGGCCACGATGGCGGCGTATTCCTTGGAGACAAGCCGTCCGGCGAACTGCGCGCGCAGCGATTCGTAGGCTTCGGATGTCTTCGCTGCAATCATTGCGCCGGATGTTCCGGCGTCGAGACGGTGAGCCAGCGCCGGAAACATGGGGTCCGGGCCTATCCGCGCAAGGTCCGGGTACAGCGCAACCAGCCCGCCGGCAAGCGTGCCGGTTTCGCCGGGGCGCAGGGGGTGGACTGGAATGCCCGCCTGCTTGTTCAGCACGATCACCAGCGTGTCCTCGAAGATGACCTCCAGGCGGACAGACGGGTCCGGTTCCGCGCGCCGGTCGGCCGCGTCGAGCAGGCCGCGCACCGCCACGCGGGCGCCGCTGCCTGGTTTCATGCCCTTTGCGGCGCGGAGCCCGTTGACCGTGACGCCGCCGCGTTCGATGGCATCCAGCACGAGCGACCGCGTAGTGCCGGGGCACCGCTGGACGAGCAGCCGCTCGATGCGAAGCCCGGCCTCGTCTTCGCCTACTGAAAACTCCGTGTCACGGATCACGAAACGTGTCTCCCGCGGCGCACGCCGCCCGCGGGAGTCAGGATACAGGCCGCGCGGCCAACGGGCAACCGCGGCGGCCCGCTGTGGTCAGGCCGTGACCCATTCCTCCTTGAGGACCTGGCCCTGCAGGCCGACGACGATGCACTTCACCGGCACCTTGCGCGAAGCCTGTTTCGCCGCCTGCTGGGCAATGCGAAGCAGGCCGGAGCAGCAGGGCACCTGCATTATGGCCACCGTCAGGGTGTTTATGTTGGCCTCGTCAATCAGCGCCCGGAGCTTCTCCACGTAGGCGTCCTGTCCCTCGTCCAGTTTCGGGCATGCGATCGCGAGCGCCCTGCCTTTCAGGAAGTCGCGGTGAAAATCGCCTGCGGCGAACGCCACGCAGTCGGCCGACAACAGAACATCCGCCCCGCGATACTGCGGCGCGGCCGGGCTCATGAGATGAAGCTGCACGGGCCAGTGTGTGAGTTGCGACGGGCGCGCGCCGGATTCGTCCTGAGGCGCCGCCGCGGCCGGCCGGGCGAAGTTCATCGAACGCGAGCCGGGGCAACCGCCTGCCGGCGCATGGTGCGCATGCCCGCCGGCCGCGCCCGGAGGATGCATCGGGTTCTCGATCCCCTTCTCGCGCATGACATCCATCGCTTCGGCGAGGTACTCAGACTGGCCGTGATCGCGCAGATGCGCCAGGTGGGCGCGGAGCACGTTGGGTCCCTGCTGTATGATGTTCTCCATCACCTTGCGTTCGCTGTATGGCTCGGCGTCCCTTTCCTCGATGGTGATTGCGTTCACCGGGCAATGCCCGATACAGGCGCCCAGCCCGTCGCACAGCAGGTCGCCCACCAGGCGCGCCTTGCCGTCAATCATCTGGATCGCGCCTTCCGGGCAGCCGGTTACACATTCGCCGCAGCCGGTACACTTATCCTGGTCAATGCTGATGGTCTTTCTTTTCATGGTCTGCCTTCCTCCTGTCTGTCGGCATTATCGTCACACAAGCCCTTCGTGGAAGCCTTGACGCGGATCAAGTGACGGGTGATTTTCCGGAACCCCACGGCAATGCGCACTTGCGGCGGGAAGGAGGTTGTGGACACAGGGTTCGTGTCCCTCCACGGCTGGCAAGGAGGGAAATGGATGCCTGCCTGCCCCGGCCGCCCCGTTATGACCCGATTGACCAGATTGGCCGCGACGACAACGAGGTCAATACGGTTCCAGCGCGAAGGAGGCTGCCATGCCTGAGCTGTTCGACAAGCACGGCGGCTTTCGCCGCTTGCATTCCTTCACGCTGGCCACGATCGTGCAGCTCGACACACTGCGGTTCTGTCGCCGGTTCCTGACCTCGGACCCGCGTGAGGTGGGCGCCAAGTTCTACGACCCCAAGGGGCGGCAGTACGACCAGATGACCCAGGCCGCCCGCAGCGGACGCCAGAATATCATCGAGGGCTCGGAGCGATCGTCCACATCCAAAGACACCGAGATGAAGCTCACCGACGTGGCGCGGGCGAGCCTTGGCGAACTGCGCGGAGACTACGAAATCTTCATCCTCGACCGCGGCCATTTGCCGTGGTCGGTCCATGACCCCGAGTCCAAGGCGGTCAACGCGATCTCTCTCGACGAGGCGTCGTTTGCCGACGACATGGTCCACGAGTCGGCCAAGCACGCTCTGGAACAGCGCAAGAAGTACGCCCGCTGGCTGGATTCCGGCGACGCGGTGGTGGTGGCCAACGCCATGCTCATCATCATCGGGCGCGTCCTCAAGATGCTCAAGCGCCAGAAAGAGGCTCAAGGCGCGACCTTCGAGGAATCCGGCGGGTTCAGCGAGCGGCTGAGTTACAAGCGCATCGAGGTGCGTGAGGGGCAAAAGACTGTGGACGCCCCCGACTGCCCGCAGTGCGGCAAGCCTATGCGCCGTCGCAAGTCGGCCAAAGGCGATTTCTGGGGGTGTTCCACCTTCCCGGACTGCAAGGGAACGAGGCCGGCATGAGGAAGAAGGAGCGCCCGATGAACTTGTTGACCCGAGTGACAGCATTGACAATCCGGTCAATCAACCCATTTCCTATTTCGGCGAGTACCCGCCGGACTTCTTCGACTTCATCGTCATTGACGAGTGTCATCGCGGCGGGGCGAACGACGAGAGCACCTGGCGCGGCATCCTCGACTACTTCGAGCGGCCGTGAAGCTCGGCCTGACCGCGACGCCCAAGCGCGACGAGAACGTGGACGCCTGCCCCTATTTCGGCGATCCGAGTGGGACGGCGAACCCATTGAACCGGGACCCTGCCCGAAGTGCGGAAACCGCTCGTAATCCTCCGTCCCGAGGAAGACCTGCTCCTGCCCGTTTCGGCGCACGGTCAGATGGTATTTCCCACCCGCCCACCTCAACACCCGCTTCGAGGTTCCAGGTCTGCCCTGTCATCCTGTCATCCCCGGAGCTGTCTCCATGCCCTGCGGTAACCGAAAGCGAGACCGGTGTCGATCGGATGAGGCGGCTTGGACGCCTCGCCATGCGAGTGAGGCATGTCGAAAGACTGCGTGATCACAAGCGCTCAGAACCGGTCTTTGATGACCACTTCCGACATGGGAAGCTGGCCGCCGCGCGGCCAGGCGTCCTTCGTGGCCTTGCCGATGGCGACGAACATGGCCACCACGTGGTCCGCGGGCAGGTTGATGAGTTTCCCCACGGCTTCGAAGTCGAAGCCGTCCATCGGACAGGAATCGTACCCCAAGGCACGCGCCGCCAGCATCAGCGTCTGCGCCGCGATTCCGCAGGAACGCATGGCCTCGTCCCGCTGGACCTGCTCCCGCCCGCGGTAGTAGCTGTCGATGGCCGGAAGCAGGAAGTCCTGCGTTTCCCTGGCCGCATTGACCCAATACCGCCCCGGCTCCTTCTCCCAGGATTTCGTGTCCGCACAAAGGATCACCAGCAGCGAGGCATCGGTGACCTGCGCCTGGTTCCAGGCGGCGGCCCGAACCTGTTTGCGCAATTCCGGGTCCCGGACCAGGACGAAACGCCAGTTCTGAATGTTGAACGCGGTCGGCGCCAGAAGCGCCAGAGACATGAGTAGCTCGATCTCCGCGTCTGTCATCTCGTGGTTCGGATCGTACTGCTTCACGGCCCGTCTCGTCCGGATCGCTTCCAAGGTCTCCATCGCTCTCTCCTTATGGCTACTGCTGTTCGTTGCCATCAACGGCGTGTTTGTCTTCCAACACATTCTCCTCGTGCGCAAGGGGAACAAGCACTTCGTTGCGGCGGAGGAACCAGGGCGTGAAAGGCGCGTTGTAGCGTGCCCACACCGGCGCGCCGGAAGATTCGAGATCGTGTTCGGTCATCCATGCGCGCAGTCGAGCGAGATGCTTCTCATAGCCGCGCCGGCTCCATGTCCCGGAATAGCGAACGGCCGCTGCGCGATGGGCCGGCACAACACGCAAGCGCACCTTGTCGTCCAACGGTTCGGGCAGAGTCTCCATCGTGTAGCCGGCGGGCATCATGAAGGTGACAACCCACTCGCCGTTCGACGGCTGCGCGGCATCGGCCGCACCCTCCGCCCGCGGCGCGGGTTCCAGTCCGACCGGCGCGGTCATGGCGATCTTCTCACCCTGGGACTGCTCCTGGCCCACTGGCGCGGTCATAGCGATCTTGGTCTTGGACCGATTGGCACCGGAGATATACCGGAACAGGGGCCGGAACGCCTGATTGCCGGCCTCTTCGCGGGTTCCATTCACTCGCGTTTCCGCAACCACCTGCTCCGCATACGCGCGCACCTCGAAATCGCCCTCCTTCCGTTCCACCGCGTAGCCTGGCTTCTCGATCCCGCCGGCCGCGCATCCGGAACAAGCGAAGGCAAGGAACAGAAAGGCCACAACCGGCAGGAAATCGCCAGGCGCTTCGCACTTCATATCGGATCCCTTTCCTAGTACGGAGCGCAATGGTATCAAACAGGCAAGCTGTTGCCAAACGTTCAGGCGTGTCGCTCGAAACGGCGCATAGCGCGGTGAAGCGGCGTGCTGGCGAGGTCAACGCATACAATCGAAATTGGAAACGTACGAGATACTGAAGACCCTTGTGACCACCCAGCGGCTCGCGGTTGTGGCGACCGTGATGCGGGTACGGGGCCGTACACCAGTCTCGTAGCGTTTGCGGCTTCCGAAGACCTGCTCCTGCCCGTTTCGGCGCACGGTCAGATCGTATTTCCCACCCGCGCACCTCAACACCCATCTTCGAGGTTCCAGGTCTGAGTGACCCTGTCATCGTCTATGCGATGGCGGTCACATAAGAGCGGCCGGATGTCAGAAACCGACCGTTTCAGGCCGATTGTCGCCCTGTCCGCCGGTTTCCGGGGCTGTTTCCGCGTTTTGCGGCCACTCCGGAAATGTTCCCGAATGAAATCTTGATTCAATGCCTTTTGGGGAGGAATCTGTCCGCGTAAACGCGTTATTCGACAGTCTCGTTCGACAGATAGGAGAAACGAGATGATACAGGCCGTAGTAACCCCTGCTGCCGGAAAGCGACTGATCGCGAAGGCCCTCACGGGTCACCCGGCAATCCGAACGGCGCTACAGTCTGGCACTGTCGTCGTTGTCGCCGGAACGACCAATGGATATGTTGCCGAAGAGTTGCTTTCGGCATGCGGGTATGCGGGGGGGTTCTCGCGTCACCGATTCTTCCGCGGAATCACGCTGCCACCCGGCGAGAAGAAGACGGATACCGGTCGGTTGCCCGACGAGAGTCAGTTCCCCGGTGATGTTGTGATCCAGAAAGGGGCGTGGTTGACGGGCAAGACCATATTTGACGTTCTTGATGCCCTGAAGGAAGGTGATGTTATTCTGAAGGGGGCAAATGCCGTTGACCTTGCGCATAAGCAGGCCGGCATCCTGATCGGGCATCCGAAAGGTGGCACAATCGTGGCGGCACTCCAGGCCGTTGTAGGAAGGCGCGTGCGCCTCATCCTTCCTGTCGGGCTGGAGAAGCGTGTTTCGACCGATTTGAACAGCATCGCCGCACACATGAATGCACCGGGCACAGGTGGCGCGCGGATGCTTCCCGTTCCAGGCGAGATTGTGACGGAGATAGAAGCCTTCACGATGCTCACGGGTACAAGAGCAGAACTAATTGCGGCTGGCGGAGTTTGCGGGGCAGAAGGCTCTGTATGGCTTGCCATCTCAGGGACAGCCGCGCAGGAGGACTCGGCCAGAACGGTCTTGGCCGACTCGGGCGCAGAACCGATGTTTACGTTGGAGTAGAAGGCGTCGAACAACCATTGCTCTCGATGGCTTGCATCTGCGCGGGAAAGGCGCCGTTCCAAGCAGAAGATAAATGAGCTATCCGAAACCAGATATCGTCGGCGTCTGGCTCTTCAAGTGGGTCGTCGGTCCACTCCTCGCTCTCGGACTCATCGTGTGGCTGGTCAATCTTGAGGTCATGAAGTACAAGTGCCGGAAGATGGCTGAAGATCGTGGCTATATCGAGGCCACCTACATCCCGCCCAACGGGGCGGGATTTGGTGAGCAGTGCATCTGCTGGAAAAAGCGAAATCCGGATGGAACAATTGACGAGAAGGCGAAGATCGTCATCAACCTGGACTGAATGAAACGGAGCCTCGAACAAGCCGGGTGCACGGTACCCAGTTAGGCGCGAGGACGCGCCTTCCGGGTTTGCTGAGGCGTTCGCCAAGAAGGAATGATGATGAAAGGTGGGGTTACGCTCGCGCTGGCTGTGCTGGCCCCCGTGCTTCTGTCAACATCCGGCCCGTCAGATTCGGAGACGCTGCCGCCTCCGGTAGCCGTGACAGACCAGATTGAGACAGTTACCAACGTCGTTATTCGCCACCACGTCGTCCAAAAGGGCGAGGATATCTACACGGTGGCGATGATGTGGGGCGTCAGCCTAGCGAAACTGGAGGATGAGAACGGATTGACAGGCACAGAACTGACCCCAGGGCAGCGACTGAAGATTCCGCTGGAGGATCTCCCTGTCGCCACGTCAACGAATCTTGATGATGTGGCCGTCTGCGGCGGCGTGATCCGTTGTAACCGCTTCGGATGCAGAAGGTGGTGAGAAACTGGGCGAACCAGCCGTCCGAAGGTATCGCGATCCGCTGCGCTCCGGGCGAACCTTCAACGGCGACGTAAGAAAAGGAGACGACATCACATGCTTGAACCCACGATACGTCCATACAGACCGAGCGACTCCGCAGGAATTGCCCGTCTCATAGCAGACTACCGAGCCGAACAGTCCGGGCCAGTCGTCGATCAGGAGGCGGTTGCTGCAACGCTCGCTCGGTTCCTTTCTTCCACGCAGGATCGAATCCTTGTAGCTGAACTGAAAGGGAACGTGACAGGATACGTGGCCTTCCACCTGCTGCCACTCCCGCTGATCCAGGGAACTGAGGCTTACGTGTCCGACCTGCTTGTCGCCGGCACGATGCGCGGGGGTGGAATCGGCAGCCGCTTGTTACGAGCCGTCGAGGACGAGGCCCGTGCGCATGGGTGCGTCCGCCTGATGCTCAACAATCACAAGACGGAGTTGTCTTACACGAGGGGATTCTACGGAAAGCACACATTCAGAGAGCGGGTGGACTTCGCGAACTTCGTGAAGCCGCTTCGGTAGGTAAGCGTACAATGCCGCCCAACACCCGGCGGCAGAGTGCCTTCTTCGGTGCAGCGAAAAATTGAAGGGAAGTGACGAGGGCAGACCGGTGGCGCCCCGGCTGTGAGGCGGGTTTTGCGGGCCTATCAGAGATGGGTTGTGCGTGCAGCTTCGGACGGCGGGGCGGCCGGGTCGTGACGGGCGACCGGCGTCGCCACTCCACATGCTAATCTACGAAGCCGTATCCCGTGACGGCGGGATCGACAAAGTGCCTCCAGCAGTGGTTCCCGTACGCCGCTAACGCGCCGCCGGTTCGCCGGACGGTTCGGCACGGGGAAAGATATGGACAACGAGGCGGTGGGCGGGCATAACATGTATGCATTGAGAGTGTGACGCGTGCATATTCGGATTCGGAGAGAAGAAAATGAGAACGACGCTGGATCTGCCCGACAGACTCGTACAAGAAGCGATGAGAGCGTCCCATCAGAGGACGAAGACCGCCGTGATTATCTCGGCGCTGCAGGAACTAGTGCGGAAGAACCGGCTTCAGGGGCTACGGGATTTCAAAGGACGGGTGGATTTGGACATAGACCTTGACGCTCTCCGGAAGCGCGTATGAAGGTTCTTGTGGACAGTTCGGTGTGGGTGGCCTATTTCCGCGGAACCAGCGACCTCCCGACGGTAGACTGGCTGATCGAGGAAGGATTGGTCGTCACCAACGATCTCATCCTTGCCGAACTGCTGCCTCCACTCTTGGTGCGGGGCGAACGAAAGCTCGTAAGTCTCCTGCGCTACATCGAACGTCTCCCCCTGACACTCGACTGGGATGACATCATTCAGATGCAGGTAACGTGCCTTCGGCACGGCATCAACAAGGTGGGCGTCCCAGACCTTATCATTGCTCAACACGCCCGCCAGAACGACCTGTCGCTGTTTTCGACGGACAAACACTTTGCTCTGCTGAGCAAGCACGTCCCTCTGAAGCTGCAATGAAGCAGAGAGCCGAACACGCCCTTGCCTGTCGCCGCTGGCGCTGGACCGTCGCCGTGCCGTCCGTCCCGCCGACGGTCAGCGCCCCCGCGTGTGACCGATGAATATGATAAAAGGGATCACAGCATTGGCCGTTGTAGTCACAATGGCAGCCGGATGCATGACTCCCTGGCAGGATGACGTCTACCTGAAGGCGCAAGCGGTCGGAGCCGCACAAAACTACTTGCGACACCGACATCCGGAGCCACCGCAGAGCGTCGTCGCGATCAGATGTGTGCCCGATGCGAAGCTCCCCACGTTCGTCGCAGAGCTCACAGGCACCAATCAGATCGGAGGCCTGGCCGCCGTGCGCATCATCGTGCGTGACCGCGCAATGATGACGGAACCAATCAGACATGGAGTCGAATCAGCACCTGGACACGTACTTTCAAAGGCCGCCGTGGACGGCGGCCTTTGAAAGTACGTCAGGCGCCCCGTTCTGCAAATGAAGATGAAGAGGATGAAAAGGACAACGGCGCTGAAGCACAACGGGCTGGCCGTTGCTGCCTTGGGCCTGTCCCTGATCATAGGTGGTTTCGTAGCACGATCCGCGAACATAGACATCCGAGAGATGTTCCGAGCCGGGAACTGGTCGGTTGCATCCGTGAAGGAGCGGACCGGCATTCAGTCGGAAGCGGATCTTACGACCCACCGTGAACGGAGCCTGCTCACCGCCTTTTCCCGGACGAACGAGCAGTGCATCGGTCTGGCGGAATTGTGCGTGGAGGTCTCGAACGTCTTCCTTCTAATTGGGGCATGTCTGCTGTTCATGGGGGGGAGGACGGTTTGGCTCGCATCCGGCATCAGAAAAGAGGATGCAGAACCAGCCGGTGGTGGGCAGCTTCGACCCGCTGCGCGGCCGTCGAAACCCCCTGAACGTTGAGACTGTCGAAAAAAGTTACCGAAGGACGAGCGATTGAGGAAGAGTATGCCATGCGTTTCCGCGGAGCGTGCGGAAGGATGACATGCATCTTTCCCCCGGGAAGCTGCCGGGGAGGTTTGCGATGCCGGAAAAGTCAATGGCCGCGTGCGGCCGCCCGTTGGCGGAAGTGTGCGACGGCAGAAAGTGAATGAAACACTTCGCCAACAGCCTGCGGGCGATGGGTTCCTGGCTGAGTCGGCTGCAGCCGGGAATATGGTTCTTGGGACTCTTCATCCTCTTGGCAACTATCCATGCGGCCATGATTCCTCTGCCCAGGGTGGACAACCACCTGCTTGGAAGCGACGGCGGATACTACTACTCGTACATGCGGTCGTTCTGGATGGACCGT
>Ga0194112_10002139_pt1 | contig 28550 bp, 24 predicted proteins | sample TA2MahC400mmetaG_FD_146191 | JGI IMG/M metagenome (GOLD analysis project Ga0194112, IMG submission 146191) | Freshwater microbial communities from Lake Tanganyika, Tanzania - TA2015016 Mahale Deep Cast 400m | ecosystem: Environmental > Aquatic > Freshwater > Lake | place: Tanzania: Lake... | reverse complement strand
TACTCCTGTGCCTGCCTCTTCGTCTCGGGCTTTCCCACAACACCCTTTGCCACCACGCGGCAGCGCCCGACGCAACACGAACGCCACGGTTACGAAACAAGCCCTACTTGTGGGCAAAGATCAGGGCGAAGCCCTGGGCTGCTATAGTACGCCCCTATCGGGGCTCCGGAGTAGTTCACCAGAATTGGGGGCCATACTCAGAGGCGGCCCGGGCGTGCGGGGTTGGGGGTTCGGCGCCTGGTCGGTGCGAGTCGAGCCGGCGGCATAAGGCTTGTGGCGACATGGGGATGCGGCGGCCGGAATTTGGGGTTGACAGGACGCTCTGGCGGCGCTAGCATACGGCAGTTGTTGTGGGGCGGGGCCTTTGGATGCCCATCCCCTGGTGTGCTGCCTTTTTCGGCGCACCAGATTCGTCGGGGAACTCCCCGATGTCTTCTCGACGGCGTGTTGCACAAAGCCGACAGGAGGGCGCGCGCGTTCGTAGTGCGGGCTTTAGCCCATGCCCGGACGGCCTGAAGGCCGCACTACGAACCGGGCGCTCCCTGGCCCTATGTTTGCCAGGAGGCGGCCATGGCCGCAGCAGATAGCTTCGTACACCTCCATGTCCACAGCCACTACTCGCTGCTCGACGGGGCGTGCAAGATTCCCGACCTGATCGAGACCGCCGCGGAGATGAAGATGCCCGCGGTGGCGGTGACGGACCACGGGAACCTCTTCGGGGTGGTGGAGTTCTATCGGACGGCCACGGAGGGGAAGGTCAAGCCGGTCATCGGCTACGAGGCATACGTGGCCCCCGGCAGCCGCCGCGACCGCGAGCTGGTCGGCGGCATCAAGGAGGCCGCCTTCCACCTCACGCTCCTCGCCGAGAACCACCGCGGCTACAGGAACCTGATCAAGCTGGCGACAGCGGCCTTCCTGGAGGGCTTCTACTACAAGCCGAGGATTGACTGGGAGCTCCTCCAGAAGCACAGCGAGGGGCTCATCTGCCTCAGCGGGTGCCTCAAGTCGGAGGTCGCACACCACATCCTGGCCGACCGCGGGGGCGTGGCCCGCGACGTGGTGGCCCAGTACCGCGACCTCTTCGGCGCGGGCCGCTACTACATCGAGCTGATGGAGAACGGCCTCGACGAGCAGCGGACGGTGAACCGCGGGCAACTCGCCATCGCCCGCGACCTCGGCGTGCCGCTGGTGGCGACGAGCGACGTCCACTACCTCCGCCGCGACGACGCCGCGGCACACGAGGCACTCCTCTCCATCAACACCGGCAAGGTGCTCACCGACGAGGACAGGATGAGCTTCGGGAGCGACCAGTTCTACTTCGCGTCGGCCCAGGAAATGGCCGAGCGGTTCAAGGAGCTGCCCGAGGCCATTGCGAACACGCTGGCCATCGCCGAGCGCTGCAACGTGAGGCTGGACTTCTCGAAGCGGCACTTCCCCCCCTTCGATTCCGGGGCGATGACGAACGACGAGCAGTTGCGCAAGCTGGCCCTCGACGGGCTGCGGGAGATGTTCGGCGGCACCCCGCCCGCGGACTACGCCGCGCGCCTCGAGGAAGAGCTCGCCATCATCAAGGAGATGGCCTACGCGAGCTACTTCCTCATCGTCCGCGACTTCTGCATGTACGCCCGCGAGCACGACATCCCGGTCGGCCTGCGCGGCTCGGGCGCCGGCTGCCTCATCACCCGCGCCCTGGGCATGACCGACTTCGACCCCCTCCAGCACGGCCTCCTCTTCAAGCGCTTCCTTGACCCCGAGCGGCGCGAGCCGCCGGATATTGACGTTGACCTCTGCGAGGTCCGCCGCGAGGAGGTCCTGAACTACGTCCGCAGCAAGTACGGCGCCGACTGCGTCGCACAGATCGTCACCTTCGGCACCCTCGGCGCCAGGGCCGCCATCCGCGACGTCGGCCGCGTGATGGACATTCCGCTCAAGGAAGTCGACGCCATCGCCAAAGAGGTCCCCGAGGTCCTCCACATCACCCTCAAGGAGGCCCTGGGGAAGACCCCCGAGCTCCAGCAGCGCTACCGGGACGACCCGCGCATCCACCGGCTCCTCGACGTGGCGATGCGCCTCGAAGGGCTCGCGCGCCACGCCTCCACCCACGCCGCGGGCGTCGTCATCTCCGACCGCCCACTCACCGAGCACGTCCCACTGTGCAGGACCGGCGACACCATCACCACCCAGTTCGTCTTCGAGGACGTCGAGGCCATCGGCCTGCTGAAGATGGACTTCCTGGGCCTCCGCAGCCTCACCATCTGCCACGAAATCCTCGGCCTCGTCGAGAAAGAGACCGGGACCCGCATTGACCTGACACAGCTCCCCCTCGACGACGCCAAGACCTACGAGCTCCTCAAGAGGGGCGAGACCGAGGGCGTCTTCCAGTTCGCCTCACAGGGCATGCGAAACCTCCTCACCCGCGCCAGGCCCGACAACATCGAGGATATCATCGCCATCGTGGCCTACTACCGCCCCGGGCCGCTCATGAGCGGGATGATGGACAAGTTCATCAACTGCAAGCACGGCCGCGAGCCGATCAGCTACCTGCACCCGAAGCTGGAGCCGTACCTCAAGGGCACCTACGGCCTGATCGTCTACCAGGAACAGATCATGCAGCTCGCCCACGACCTCGGTGGGCTTTCGATGGGCGAAGCTCTCACGATGATCAAGGCCATCAGCAAGAAGAAGGAGTCGGTCATCAACGCGCGCCGCAAGGCGTTCATTGACGGGTGCATCGAGCGCGACCTGGACGGGAGGACGGCGGAGGCGATCTTCAACCTCATCGAGTTCTTCGCCGGCTACGGATTCAACAAGGCGCACTCGACCGCCTACGCCTACCTCGCCTATCGCATGGCCTACCTCCGCGCACACTACCCGGTGCAGTTCTTCGCCGCCTCCATGACCTGCGAGCGCTCCAACCGCGACCAGGTCATCGCCTTCGTCAAGGACGCCAAGGCCCACGGCATCGAGGTCCTGCCGCCCCACGTGAACCAGAGCCACGCGGACTTCCGCACGGAGGGCGGCAGCATCCGCTTCGGCCTCGCCGCAATCAAGAACCTGGGCGACAAGACCGCCGAGGCCATCGTCGCGGCCCGCGAGAAGGGCGGCCCATTCCGCTCGCTCTTCGACCTCGCCGAGCGCTCCGACAGCCACCACGTGACCCGCGGCGCACTCGAAACCCTCGTCAAGTGCGGGGCGTGCGACGGGTTGGGCGGCACGCGCGGCCAGCTCCTCGCCGCGCTCGACCAGGCCCTCGCCGTCGCCTCATCCGCACAGGCCGACCGCTCGCGCGGCCAGGCCAGCCTCTTCACCCTCCTGGACGACAAGCAGGCGCCCGCCCAGGAGCGGCTGCCCGACCTCCCCGACGCCCCCATCCGCGAGCAGCAGGCCTGGGAGAAGGACCTCCTCGGCTTCTACGTCTCAGGCCACCCCCTCCAGGAGCACGAGGATGTCCTCCACATGTACGCCACGGCCACCACCGCCCAGCTCGCGGCGCAGGAGGACGGCGCCGAGGTCGTCATCGGCGGCGTCCTCGACAACGTCCGACAGGCCGTCACCCGCAAAGGCCCGTTCGAGGGCCAGCGCTGGGCGCGCTACGAGCTCTCCGACCTCGAGGGCGCGGCCGGCGGCGTCCTCTTCGCCCAGGAGTTCGCCGAGTACGGCAAGTTCCTCAAGAAGGACGCCATCGTCTTCGTCCGCGGCCGCGTGGACTTCCAGGGCAACGAGCCGACCCTCCGCGCCTACCAGGTCGTCCCCATCGAGCACGCGCACCTCCGCCTCGCCGGCGGCCTCCTCGTGGAGCTGGACCCGGATACGGCGACGGAGCCGACCCTTGTGCAGCTCCGCGAGCTCTTCTCCTCCAATCACGGGGACCTGCCGGTCTACATCCGCATCCGCACCGAGAGCGGCGGCACCTATCTCCTGAGGGCCGGCTACGACTTCCGAGTCGAGCCGTCCGACAAGCTCCTCGACGCCGCGGCCCAGATCGTCGGGCGCGCCCACGTCCGCTTCGTCCCGCGCAAGGACAATGGCAACGGCAATGGCGGGCGCCCATCGTCCCCGAGCCGCGCCCGCAGGCCGCAGAAGCCTGCGAGCGTATGACAGTTCGTAGTGCGGGCTTCAGCCCGTCTCCTGGTTCGTAGTGCGGGCTTTAGCCCGTCCCATGTTCGTAGTGCGGGCTTCAGCCCGTCTCTTCCCACGGCCTGAAGGCCGCACTACAAACCCTGGCAACCCTTGAGCCGCACGACCTACCAACCCCCACTGCTCGACTCGCCTCCGGCCTACACGGCCGGGGCCAACCCTGCGCTTGCGGCGTTCCTCGATGGCAGCGCCGCTTGCCGTCCCGCGGCCCGCGCCGAGCTGCCGGAGGAAGTCCTCGCCTCCAAAGGCTCCGCCGCCTACCGCGCCCACTCATACCACACAAAGGTCCCCCCCGAAGGCATCCTCCCCTTCATCGAGCGGTACACTCGCCCCGGCGACGTCGTGCTCGACCCTTTCTGCGGCTCCGGGATGACCGGCGTGGCGGCGCTCCGGGCCGGCCGCCGCGCCCTCCTCATTGACCTCTCGCCCGCCGCCACCTTCATCGCCCACAACTACTGCGCCCGGCCCGACCCCGCCCGCCTGGAGCAAGAAGCGGCGCTTGTCCTCGACGTGGTGCGTCCCGAGCTCGAGCCCCTCTACGCCACGCGCTGCCGCGCCTGCGGCGGGCCGGCCACCATCGCCTACACCGTCTGGAGCGACCGCTACGCCTGCCCGTCGTGCGGCGCGGAGTTCGCCCTCTGGGACGTCGCCCGCCAGGGGCGCCGCGTCGCCGGCACCATGCGCTGTCCACAATGCGGCCTCGAGGGGCGCAAGGACAAGTGGGAGCGTCTCCAGCCCGTCCCCGTCCTCATCGCGCTCGACTGCTCGCGCGGCTGCGGCCGCCAGGAGGCCCCGCCCGAGCCGCCCGACATCGAGCTCGCCAAAGCCGCGGGCGAGGGCGATTGGGAGGACCGCTTCCCTTACCCGCGCACCCCCATCCCCGAGCGGGGCGACGAGATCGCGCGCGTCCACGCCCAGGGCATCTCGCGCGTGGACGAGCTTTTCACCCGCCGCAACCTCCGCGCCCTGGCAACTCTCTGGCACGCCGCAGCCACGCTCCCCGGCCTCGCCTGCCGCGCCCAGCTCTTCTTCTGCCTCACCGCCGCCATGCCCCGCGCCTCGCGCACCAACAAATACATCCCCGCCCTCGGCTGCGCCCCTGGCCCAATCCTCGGCACCATGTACATCCCAGGCTTCCACCCCGAGCTCAACCTCCTCTCCCTCTTCCGGCGCAAGCTCGCCGACGCCCTCCGCTTCTTCTCCGCCTCTTCATTTCGGATTTCGGATTCCGGATTTCGGATTTCCGATGCCGTCCGGATCTCCACCCAGAGCGCAACGGACCTCGCCAACATTCCTGACGGCTCGGTGGACTACGCCTTCACCGACCCGCCGTTCGGCGCCAACATCGCCTACTCCGAGCTGAACCTGCTCTGGGAATCGTGGCTCGGCGTCCGCACCCGCGTGGCCGACGAAGCCATCGTCAGCCGCACCCAGCGCAAGAGCGTGGACGACTACGAGGCCATGATGTCCAAAGCCTTCGCGGAGGTGCGGCGCGTGCTCAAGCGCGGGGGCCGTTTCAGCATCGTCTTCCACAATGCCTCGGGCGAGGTCTGGCGCGCCCTTCAGGACGCCATCGCCGACGCCGCCCTCGCCGTCGAGTCCGCCGTCATCTTCGACAAGGGGCCGAACCAGAGCTTCAAGCAGTTCACCGCCGAGGGCGCCGTCACCCACGACCTCGTCGTCACCTGCCGCCCCTGTGGGCGGGGCCTCTCTGCCCCGCGTCCCCCCCTCGCCGCCGAAACCGACGTCCTCACCTTCCTGTCACGCGTCACGGGTCACGCCTCACGTATCACGCTGGACGCTGCACGCAAGCTCTATTCTCTGACCATCGCACACTTCCTTCTCAAAGGCGCCCGCGTCCCCGTAGGCTTCAAGCAGTTCCGCCGGTTGCTGGCGCGCACAGATTGAGCGTGTGGGAGAACCGGGATCGGGTGGGCCGGTGCGAAGAGAGGCACCTTGCCTCGGCCTATCGCTGCAAGCGCGCGCGGCGTCGCCACGCCGCCAGAGCCAGGCCGGCGCCGACCAGGAGGATCGATGTCGGTTCGGGGATATCAGCCGTTGTCAGGCGTACGTTGTCTACGTACCCCTCGCCCACAGCGCCGAGGCCGTCACCGATGGAGGACGTGTACAGGCGGTCCATGCCCAAGAAGATGCCCAGGTTAGGATATGTATTGGTGAACACCACATTGCCGGTACTCCGCTCTATCAGCGCGTACGTCAGCAATTGATCGCTCTGTGACCAGTCCATCTGATGATGGTACCAGGTGTTGAGACTGAAGGGGCAGCACGTGCCGCCCTGGGGCGCGCCGATGGTCGGAACCGATGCGATGCTTGCGCCAGCACTCCAGTAGCCCGTCTACAATGTTGCCGGCTGGTCCACCGTCATGTCAGGGTCACCGAACCCGAAGCGAACGTCGGCCAAAGCGTCCATCCGCGTGACGTAGGCGTCGAACTCCAACCTGTAGGACGTACCCGCCTGGATGGGGACGCTGCGGAACGCGTAGGTGTTGCTCCCACCCCAGCTCATCACATGGTAGCGACCATTGGGCTGGTCCCAGTACATGTTCAGGGGGTCGTTGGTGGTCCACCCTGGGTTGGCCGGGCCGTCGAAGTTCTCTTCGTAGATCACGCCCGCCCGCGCAACCAGGCAGGCAGCCAACGAGAGAAGGCACACGCCGCTTGCGCAGAACCGACGCCCTCTGGCCATGAACGGACCTCCTGCTTGCTGTGCCCATTCGGGATTGCCGACAACCCGCGCGCCCCAGTATAGGTTTTTTTTCACTTGTCAAGTTCTTCTTCGCTCTGCGAGTATGGCCCCCGGTTCTGGTGACTCGCTCGGAAGCCCCGACAGAGGCGTACCATATCAGCCCAGAGCCTGCCCTGAGCGAAGTCGAAGGGGCGAAGCCCTGGGAAGCGGGGAAGCGGGGCCGTACGCGGGCCAGCCCTGAAGGGGCGCACTACGGGGCACGGACGCTATCGCCTCCCGTGAGTGGCTAGTACGCCCCTACAGGGCTGGACCGGGGCCATCTCCCATTCCCAGGGCTTGGCCCTGATCTTTGCCCGCATCTCTGAGAGGGGCGCTGCCAGCCCCGTCAGGGGCGTCAGAGGGTAGCCCACGGTGTAAGCCGTGGGATCGCAGCGCCCCCACGGACCAGCCCCGTAGGGGCGGCAGAAACCGCGCCCTCAGGGCTTCTGCCGCCCCTACGGGGCTGTGAACGTTGTCGCCACCCGGACCCACGGCTTGCGCCGTGGGCTACCCTCTGCCGCCCGCCCTTGGCGGGCTGCGGAGCCCGAGATGTGGGCAAAGATGAGGGCTTGGCCCTGGGCTGATGTAGCACGCTCCGTTCGGAGCTTCGGAACCCAAGGAGGTTACCAGGACTGGGGGCTATACTCTTGGCTCTGCCGTCACCGCACACCGTTCTGTGTGCTCCGCCATCACATCATTCCGCCTTAGGGGTCGTGTGCCTGTCGGCTCCAGGCGCTTCCGCCGGCTGCTTGCAGAGCACGCGGGGCGAAGGTAGAATGGAAGGCAGTCATTCCGCGTGCGCACTTGCACGCGGAACAACCCGGAGCGCGCCAGATGGCTGAGCTGAAGAACGAACTCGCTTGGTCGAAGAGCCGCGACGACACGCTGAAGACCTGCGCCCGCCAGTACTACTATCAGTACTACGGCTCCTGGGGCGGCTGGGAGGCCACCGCGTCCGAATCCGCGCGCAAGCTCTACGTCCTCAAGCAGCTCAAGACCCGCCCCGTCTGGGCCGGCGAACGAGTCCACATCTGCGTCGAGCGGAGCCTCAACAACCTCCGCCGCGGCATCGCCGTCCTCAGCCCCGACAAGATAGCCGACGTGACCCTCAACCAGATGCGCGAGGACTACCGCTCCTCACTGGCCAGGAACTACTGGAAGAAGCCCAAGTCCTGCGCCCTCTTCGAGCACGAATACGGCGTGCCCGTCCCTCGTGAGGCCTGGCAACAGACCGCCGAGGACGTGCGGACCTGCCTCCACACCTTCTACACCAGCGAGCTCTTCGCCGAGCTGCGGGCCGTCCCCCGCGACGCCTGGCTACAAGTCGAGGAGCTCGACAAGTTCGCCCTCGACGCCACCCCCATCTGGGCCAAGATAGACTGCTCGTTCCGCGACGGCGCGCGGGTGCGCATCTACGACTGGAAGACCGGCCGCAGCCTCGCCGACGCCAGCACGCTCCAGCTCGTCTGCTACTGCCTTCACGCCCAGACCAAGTGGGGCGTTGCCATCGAAAACGTCCTACCCGCCGAGTTCTACCTCCTCGTCAACCGCATCCAGCACTACCAGGTCAAGGCAGGCGACGTCGAGGCGGCCCGCGCCTACATCCGCGCCAGCGTGGCCGACATGCACTCCCTCCTCGCCGACACGGCGCGCAACGAGCCCCTCGCCGAGGGCGCCTTCGCCAAGACCCCCAACGAGCGGAGCTGTCTCCGCTGCAACTTCATCGGCCCCTGCCGCCCCGACCTCCTCCCGCGCCTGAAGGATGCCCGTGAGGGGTAGAGATGTCCCGACCAACGCGTTCGACTTGCGCGGCGGCAGGCCTTCCGGCAACAAGAGCTGGGTAGGAGCACACTCGATGCCGGCACTTGCCCTTGATGGCGGCCCACAGGTTCGCACGAGGCCGTTTCCGCCGAGGCGCCCGTTCGGCGAGCGCGAGGTGGAGCTCGCGGCACAGGCGCTCCGCTCGCAGAACCTCTTCGGGCCGGGCGGCACGATGGTGCCCGAGCTCGAGCGCCGCTTCGCCGCGCTCTACGGCCTCCCACACGCCGTCGCCTCCACGTCGGGCACCGCGGCCATCCACGTGGCACTCGGCGCCCTCAACCCCGAGCCTGGCGACGAGATCATCACCGCGCCCATCACCGATGCGGGCACCATCGCCCCCATCATCTTCCAGAACTGCGTCCCCGTGTTCGCCGACATAGACGACACCTACAACATCTCCCCGCGCGACGTGGAGGCCAGGCTCACCCCCCGCACCCGAGCAATCATCGCAGTCCACCTCTTCGGCAACCCCTGCGACATGGACGCCCTGGCGGCCATCGCCCGCAGTCGCGGCCTCACGCTCATCGAGGACTGCTGCCAGGCCCACCTCACCGAGTACAAGGGCCGCCTCTGCGGGACCATCGGCGACATCGGCTGCTTCAGCCTCCAGCAGTCCAAGCACATGACCTGCGGCGATGGCGGCCTGACGATCACCCGCGACCCGGCCCTCGCCGAGCGCATGGCCCTCTTCCGCGACAAGGGCTGGCCCCGGAAGCCCGGCGCCCGCGGCTACGTGCTCCTGGGCCTCAACTACCGCATGACCGAGCTCCAGGGCGCCGTGGCGCTCGCCCAGATCGAAAAGGTGGCCGACGTCGTCCGCCGCCGCAACGAGCTGGGCGACCGCCTGAGCGCGCTCGTCCGCGAGGCGCCAGGAGTCCTCCCCAGCCCCGTCACCCCCGGCGGCCGGCACACCTACTGGTCCTACGGCCTCCGCGTGGTGGGCCACGACCCCGTGCGGTTCGCCGCGGCGCTCAGGGCCGAGGGTGTGCCCTGCGGCCAGGGCTACATCGGAAAGCCCATCTACCTCTGCATGGAGCCGCTCGCGTCGAGGCGCACCTTCGGCGCAAGCTCCCACCCCCTCGACGGCTGCCACGGCGGCCGGCGCCTCGACTACGCCGAGGGCCTCTGCCCCCGCACCGAGGCCATCCTCCGCGAAATGGTCACCCTCGCCATCCACGAGCACCTTGCCGATGACGATATCGCCGACATGGCGGCGGCCATCAGCAAGGTGGCAGCGGGGCTGGGCACGCGAGCATGAGAGATCGGCCCGATCCGTCGGATCCGTCGGATCCGACGGGTCTCTTTGCACCGAGCCTTTGACACCTGACGGCGCATGTGGTATATTCCCGCCGTGGGGTTCCGGGGCGGGATGCGGTGTGGGTCGGCCCCGGGCCGCCGTTCGGACGCCCAGCAGTCGAGGTGGCCGACATGGCTACGGACAGCCTGAAGTTCCTTGAGCGGCTCAAGAAGCTCGAGGGCCAGCTCGAGCGGCTCGCCAACGACATCTGCATGACCTATTCGTTCAGCGACACGACGTGCGGCGCGCTCTGGCACCCGCCGACCGACGTCTACGAGACGGACACCGAGGTGGTGGTCCGCGTGGAGGCGCCGGGGCTTCAACAAGAGGACATCGCCGTCGAGCTGCACGCGGACACGCTGGTGCTGCGCGCAGTGCGCCGCGAGCCGAGGCGCGACACGAAGTGCGTGTACCACCAGCTTGAGATCCACTGCGGCTACTTCGAGCGAATCGTCCCGCTGCCGAAGTGCATCCGCCACGAGGAGGCCGAGGCCAGCTACTCCGACGGCTTCCTGGTGGTCCGAATCCCCAAGAGCGAGCGCGAGGTCGAGCTGGCCGCGGTGGTCCAACTGCGCATCTGATCTGGCTTGAGACGGCCATCTTTAAAATGAAAGGGGATGGTTGGATGAATGGATGATTGGATGATTGTCTGACACCATCCACTCATCCACCCATCCATTCATCCTCTTCCGGCACACGCCAACCGCGTGTTCCCCGAGGGCAGAGGGTCCACGATGAAGCAGGAGTCGAAGCCGGACTCGGGGGGGCCTGTCGAGCGGTTCGCCATGCCACGCGAACTGCCGGTCCTGCCCCTCATGAACACGGTGATCTACCCGAACATGGTGGCGCCGCTCCTCGTGCAGCGCCAGAAGAGCTTGCGCTGCATTGACGAGGCGGCGCTCCGCGAGCCGAAGGTCATCGGCCTCTTCGCACAAAAGGCCCCCACCGACGACGAGCCCTCCGCCGACTCCCTCTACCGCGTCGGCACCGCGGGGCTCCTCCTCCAGATGCTCAAGATGCCCGACGGCGGGGCACGCATCATCGTGCGCGGGCTCGAACGCATCCGCCTCGTCGAGCCCCTCGGCGAGGACCCCTTCATCACCGCACGCATCGAGCCGATCGAGGAGACCGCGGCCGAGACGGTCGAGCTCCAGGCCCTCGCCCGCACGGTGGTCGAGCTCTTCCAGAAGATGGTCTCCCTCGTGCCCAACGTGCCCGACGAGGTGAAGGTCATACTGGTCAACATCACCGACCCCGGGCGGCTGGCCGACTTCGTGGGGGCCAACCTCAGCCTCTCCCTCGAAGAACGCCAGGCGGTGCTCGAGATCGCCGACGTGCCGCAGCGCCTCCGCCGAATCGTCGCGCTCCTCAACCGCGAGGTCGAAACCCTCGAAGTCGCATCCAAGATCCAGTCCCAGGTCCACGACGAGATGGCCAAGACCCAGAAGGAGTACTTCCTCCGCGAGCAGATGAAGGCCATCCAGAAAGAGCTTGGGCAGGAGGACGAGCGCTCGGCCGAGGTCGAGGAACTGCGCAAGAAGCTCGACGCGGCCAAGCTCCCCGAAGAAGCACGCAAGGAGGCCGACCGCGAGCTCGAACGCCTCACCAAAATCCCCTCCGCCTCCGCTGAATACCCCGTCGTCCGAACTTACCTCGACTGGCTCGTCACGCTCCCCTGGAGCGTGGCGACGACGGACAACCTGGACATCGAGCGCGCGGCCCGCGTGCTCGACGAGGACCACCACGACCTCGCAAAGGTCAAAGACCGCATCCTCGAGTTCCTCGCGGTCCGCAAGCTCAAGCCCGAGGGCAAGAGCCCCATCCTCTGCTTCGTCGGGCCGCCCGGCGTGGGCAAGACCTCCCTCGGCCGCTCCATCGCACGCGCGATGGAGCGCAAGTTCTTCAGAATGTCACTCGGCGGCATCCGCGACGAGGCCGAGATACGCGGCCACCGCCGAACCTACATCGGCGCCCTCCCAGGACGCATCATCCAGGGCATCCGACACGCCGGCTCCAACAACCCGGTCTTCATGCTCGACGAGGTGGACAAGCTGGGCACCGACTTCCGCGGCGACCCCTCCTCCGCGCTCCTCGAGGTCCTCGACCCCGAGCAGAACTTCTCCTTCTCCGACCACTACCTCGACGTGGCCTTCGACCTCTCCCGCGTGATGTTCATCACCACGGCCAACCTCCTCGACCCCGTGCCCCCCGCGCTCCGCGATCGCATGGAGGTCATCGAGCTGCCCGGCTACGCCGAGCACGACAAGATGGCCATCGCACGCGCCTACCTCATCCCGCGCCAGATCGAGGAGAACGGCCTCAAGGGCCGCGGCGTGAGCTTCGACGACCGCGCCGTCCTCCGCATCATCCGCGAATACACCCGCGAGGCAGGCGTCCGCAACCTCGAACGCGAGCTCGGCTCCGTCTGCCGCAAGACCGCCAAGGAGGTCGCCAAGGGCAGGACTCGCCCCCGCACCGTCAGGGCCGCCGACGTGCCCAAGTTCCTCGGCGCCCCCAAGTTCGAGCCCGAGGCTCGCGAACGCCTCAAGGAGCCCGGCATCGCCATCGGCCTCGTCTGGACTCCCACGGGCGGCGACATCCTCTTCATCGAGTCCTCCATCATGCCCGGCAAAAGCGCCCTCACCCTCACCGGCCAGCTTGGCGACGTGATCAAGGAGTCCGCCCAGGCCGCGCTGACCTACATCCGCGCCCACGCCAACGAGCTCGGCATCAAGCCCGACTTCTTCAAGGACCAGGACATCCACATTCACTTCCCGGCCGGCGCCATCCCGAAGGATGGCCCGTCCGCCGGCGTCACCGTCGCCGCCTCACTCATCTCGCTCCTCACAGGCAGCCGCGTCCGTAGCGACATCGCGATGACCGGCGAGATCACCCTCCGCGGCCGCGTCCTGCCCGTCGGCGGCATCAAGGAAAAAGTCCTCGCCGCGCACCGCGCCGGCCTCCGACGCATCATTCTCCCCAAGCGCAACCTCAAAGACCTCGAGGACGTGCCCGCCGCCATCCGCAAGGAGCTCGAAATCATCCCCGCCGACACCCTCGGCGAGGTCATCTCCACCGCCATCCGCAACCACGCCGGCGCCGCACGCAGGGCCGCGCCTCGGCGGTAGTCTCCACTGGGAATCTCGCCTGCCCTCCAATTGAGGGGGATGAATGGATGAATGGATGTTCGGATGAGAGCCGGAACCAGCCCGTCTTCTGACACCCATCCACCCATCCATTCATCCACCCATCCCCCCTTCTGAAGTCAGCAACCAGCAATGCCCAACATCATCCTCAAGCGCGGCCGTGCCAAGCCCTTCTTCTGGGGACACCCCTGGGTCTTCTCCGGCTCCGTCGAGAGCGTCCAGGGCCAGCCCGCCGACGGCGACCTCGTGGCCGTCCTCGACGACCGCGGCAACTTCGTCGCCAAAGGCTTCTTCAACGCCCGCTCCCAGATCCGAGTCCGCCTCGCCACCTGGGACCCCGACGAGGCGGTTGACGAGGCATACTTCGAGCGCCGCCTCCGCCTCGCCCTCGGCCTCCGCGAGCGCACCCTGAGGCTGCCGTCCGTCGGGACCGTCGCGCTTTCGCGCGAAAGCGCGACAATCCCGGACACCGAGAGCCAAGGCCTCCCTGCGGCTTCGGCGCGGACCGTCGCGCTTTCGCGCGAAAGCGCGACAATCCCGGATACCGAGAACCACGCCTCCCCTGCGGTGTTGGCGCGGACCGTCGCGCTTTCGCGCGAAAGCGCGACAATCCCGGATACCGAGAACCACGCCTCCCCTGCGGTGTTGGCGCGGACCGTCGCGCTTTCGCGCGAAAGCGCGACGGTCCCCGAAACCCACACTGCCGCTCCATCGCTAACGCCCCACACGGACGCCTATCGCCTGGTCTACTCCGAAGGCGATGGCCTCCCCGGCCTCATCGTGGACCGCTATGGCGACTGGTTGGTCGTCCAGCTCCTCTCGGTCGGCCTCGCAGTCCGCAAGCCGCTCATCCTCAGCGCGCTCCAGCACCTCTGCCCGGGCCGCCACGTCTTCGAGCGCTCCGACAGCGACGTTGCGGACAAGGAGGGCATCGAGCCCCACGTCGGCCCGCTCGCCGGCCCAGAGCCGCCCGACCTGGTGCCCGTGACCATGCACGGCATCCGCCTCCTCGTGGACCTCCGCCGCGGGCAGAAGACCGGCCTCTTCCTCGACCACCGCGACAACTACCGCGCCGTCCTCCCCTTCGCCGAAGGCCGCCGCGTGCTCGACTGCTTCTCCTACACCGGCGCCTTCGCCCTCTTCGCTAGCGTCCTCGGCCACGCCGCCAGCGTCCTCGCCATCGAGCTCTCCGAATCCGCACTCGCCCTCGCCCGCCGAAACGCCGAGCTCAATGGCCTCCACGCTTCCCTCCAATCATCCACCCATCCAACCATCCAACCATCCAATCATCCACCCGACATCGAGTTCCGCCAGGGCGACGTCTTCGCCGAACTCCGCCGCCTCCGCGACGCCGCACAGTCCTTCGGCCTCGTCATCCTCGACCCCCCCAAGTTCGCCCGCTCGACGGGCGACGTGGAGAATGCCCTCCGCGGCTACAAGGACATCAATCTCCTCGCCATGCACCTCCTCGAACCCGGCGGCACGCTCGTCACCTGCTCCTGCTCGCAGCACGTGGACGACGCGACCTTCGTGGCGATGCTCAACGACGCCGCCTTCGACACCAGCCGCGAGGTCCAGGTCATCGAGCGCCGCAGCCAGGCCCCAGACCACCCCGTCTCCGTCACCTGCCCCGAATCCCGCTACCTCAAGTGCTACCTCTGCCGCGTCCTCTGAGCAGGCCGCGCTCCAAAGCGGCGGGTGTTTGACACGCGCCGGGCCGCGGATACAATGGGGCCACGAATGACGCGTGACTCGTGACAGGACAGAACGTGCCGCGTGCCGCGTGCCATGAGGAGAGAGAACAGCTCCCTCTTCTCTGGGCACGCGGCACGCGGGACGCGGGACGGGGCCAAGTGGAAGGAAGACCGATGAGCAAAGAACTGACCCGCCGGCACGTGCTTGGGGCCGCGTTGGCGGCGCCGTACTTTCTGGCAAGCGGCGCGCTTGGGGCCGAGGGGAAGCCGCCCGCAAGCGACCGCATCCGCGTCGGGCACATCGGCGTGGGCGGGATGGGCGGCGGACACCTCCACGGCATCTACAACAACCCCGCCGCCGTGCCCGTCGCCGTGTGCGACATTGACGCGGGGCGCCTGGCCAACGCGGTGAAGGCGACCCGCGACACGGCGAAGCCCCACCACGACTTCCGCGAACTGCTCGACCGTCAGGATATTGACGCGGTGTTCGTCGCCTCGCCCGACCACTGGCACCCGCTCCACACCATCCACGCCTGCCAGGCGGGCAAGGACGTCTACTGCGAGAAGCCGCTCTCGGTGACCATCCGCGAGGGGCAGGCGATGGTGGCCGCGGCCCGCCGCTTCGGCCGCGTCGTCCAGATGGGCACGCAATGGCGCTCGACCGGCCCTGGCCGCGGCGCGTGCAACTACGCCCGCTTCGGCCACTGCGGCACCATCCGCGAGGTCCGGTGCTGGCACTACCCCAACCCCACCCACCCGCCCGCGCCGCCGCAGCCCGTGCCAGCGGGCCTCGACTACGATGCCTGGCTCGGCCCGCTCCCCTGGATGCCCTACCACCCTGGGCGGACCCACGGCAACTTCCGCTGGCTCATGTGCAGCGGCGGCGGCAACATCCGCGACCGAGGCGCACACATCATGGGCCTCGTCGCCTGGCCCATGGGCGTTGACCACACCGGCCCGGTCTCCATCGAGGCCACGGGCGACCGCCCCGACGGCCTCTTCGACAACCCCGTCCGCATGAGCGTCACCTACGAGTTCAAGAACCCCGACTGGACGCTTCACTGGGACCAGCCCGGCGAGCCCAAGGGCGGCGAATACGGCGCCGTCTTCATCGGCGACAAGGACACCGTGGCCTTCTGGGACAACATCGGCTCCGAGCCGAAGGCGATGGCGTTGGCGTTGCCTATCCCTGGCCAGCCCAGCCTCGAGGTCAGCCACGACCACCGCAGCAACTTCCTCGAATGCGTCCGCACCCGCCGCCGGCCGATCATGGACGTCGAGATCGGCCACCGCGCCACCAGCCTCTGCAACCTCGGCAACATCGCCTGGCGCCTCGCCCGCAAGCTCGCCTGGGACCCCGCGAACGAGCAATTCCTCGGCGACGACGAGGCGAATCGCCTGCTCCACTATCCCTATCGAGAGCCGTGGAGGCTGTGATCGGCGCCTCATGATCCGTCCGATCGGTCCGATCGGTCGGATCCGACGGATCGGACCGATCGGGCCGGTCAAACCAGCCCAGGTAGGGCGTGCATACCTGCACGCGGAATCCCCATCCGCCCGAAGCCCATGTGCAAAGCCTGGCCCGAGGGCTTCCGAGGGCTATGCACACACTACGCACGAAGAGGTTCGAGTTACGACCTGACCCCGAGGCCCCACGGGTTACAGAACATCACTCCGCGCGCGACTTCGTGGAGTTCACATCCCACACCCGCCTGAACTCCTTGCAGGCGTCCTTTGCCTTTGAGACTGCAGTTTCCTTAGCAGCCCTATCCAGCGAAGCGGGGTCCCCAACTTCGAAGCCAAACTCCTCAAGGATCGCTGCCTGTAACAGCGTTCTTGCATCCGCCATAGCTGCAAGGGACTCATCGTCGCACAAGCGCAGTGCGCACATCCACACCATGTCCTCAGCCACGGTCTGCGCTGTACTGTTGTTGACCTGAACGCTTGGATCGAATCTATCCAGCAGCCAACGGGGGGATACCCACGGACTCAGGCCTGGCGGCGTCTCGGAGAGTTTGAGCAGTAGCTCCGCAAAGAGAAGGTCGTCGGGGGGAACACAGCGTCTAGAGGTCGCACGCTCTACAGAACGTATCACATCGCGGGCCTCCGGAACAGGATCAGCCCTGAAGCGGCCATCATTCATGCCCGACCGCAATCTCCTCATACAGAGAGATACCACCATGCGTGCTCTGTCCCTGGGGCTCTTGGGGTCCTCGACCCCCTTCACTTTGAGTTCGAGGCGGAGCCTTTCTAGGCAGTCCCCCATGTACCCAACCGGAACACCAGTTATGGTGAGCTCCTCGGAAATCTGCACATCCCGCCCTATCCCGGCCAACCCCAACAAACCGCGTGCCTCGGTCTTGGCATTCTGCAGGAACATCCGCTCTTTCATGGACTCCGTGCACAGGAACGGTCTCTGCCGCTTCGGGCGCTTCTTGGGCTCACCGCTCTGCGGCTCCTCCTTCTTGACTTCCTTCACCATTTGCCTGGGGAACCTGATCTTCCCGCCGCTGGAGAGCTCAAGCACATACGTACCTCCCTCTTCAGTGACGTCTCCCTCCCATTTCTTGCCGTCGTTGGTTATCAGCACGTCCCCATCCGAATGTGGAGTGAGCAAGAATGGGATGGACAACAGGCACAAGACCGACCAGGGCGCTCTCAGCAAATGCTTCAGCACACCACGCTCCTTGAATAGGGGTAAGATGGCCTCCTTCTCCTTCATCGCGGCGTACGCGCGTCTCGTGAGGCACGGCGTCCGGACCGGATTATCGCACTCGAATGTGAATCTCATCGGTATCGTGCATTCCCCAGTAATCCAGTAATCGGAGTAATCGTAATCGGGGGCCACCTTACTCAATTCGGCGCCTCATCGCCCCTCGTAAGCCCACGTCAGTATACGCCTTGGGGGGGCGTCTGTCAAGCCAAGTGAAGGGGAACCAGGGCGGGGGGTGAGACCTCCTGATCCACCAGCGGAGCGGTGGGGGCCGACGCTGGGGGTGCTGGAGCCTGCCGCCCTGCGTCCGATTTCACCGGGTTGCCATCGGGTAGAGGTGTTTGACACGGGCGGGGCGGGGGCTAGAATGGGGGCAGGAATGATGCGTGACTCGTGACGCGTGACAAGAGAAGACGCGCGGTGTCCCGCAGCAACAGAGTGGCGGCAGCGGTGCGCTGGCATGGCGGGCTCCGGGGGTGTAGAATGGGGAGGGGAGAGAAGGAGGCGCCGATGAGCCCGGTGACGCTGGACTGCGAAGAACTGGCGCGGCGGGGCCAGGATTACTATGACAGGGTGCTCCGCTCTGAGATTGAGCCGGAGCACAAGGGGGAGTTCCTGGTTCTCGAGGTGGAGAGCGGGGAGTACGAGCTTGACGCGGATGAGGCGGCGGCGCTGAATCGCGCGATGGCGCGGCATCCCGATAGGGTCTTCTACGTGCTGCGGGTGGGGAGCCGGACCGCGCATAGGATCGGTGCCCGTTTCGCGCGGAGGGAGCCTGCATGATCGGCAGGGTCAGCTCCGGGCTGGAGGCCATCGTGCCGGTGGTGGTTGGGCCCGCAGGCGGCCCTGCGATGACCCTGGCGTGCATCCTGGATACAGGGTTCGATGGGTTCGTGGCTTTGGCCCCCAGCCAGATGGCGGCTCTGGGGCTGCGGCCGGCGGGCACCCAGAGAGTGACCCTGGGCGACGGCAGCGAGGCCCATCTCCCGCTCTACAATGTGCCCATCCTTTGGCACGGGCGGCGGCTGGCGGTGCCAGCGCTGGAGGTCGAAGGCGCTCCCCTCCTGGGCATGGCTCTGCTGCACGGCAGTGAAGTCGGGATGCAGGTCGTCGAGGGGGGCTTTGTCCGCATTGAGCCGATCCCCGAATCGTAGTCAGAAGATTGCGCGTGTAGGTGTGCATGCCCTACCCTATTGGCATGTGGGGCCGGCTGAGGGTATAATGGGCGAAGAGGGAGAGGGTGTTGGCAGGAGCACGGCGATGGACACGACGATGGTGGATCCACACGAGCTGGTGGCCCGAGGGCGAGCGTATTACGACCAGCACTTGCGCGCGAGGGTGGAGCCTCAACACATTGGGAAGTTCCTCGCGCTGGATGTGGAGTCGGGCGACTACGAGGTGGATGAGAATGAGGTGGCGGCGATTCATCGCGTGGAAGCCAGGCACCCCGACACCGTGTTCTGCGTGTTGCGGGTTGGCTACCGGGCCACCCATCGCATCGGGGGCGGCTCTTTGCGGAGGGAGCCATGATCACCGGGAGGGTCACTCAGCGGTATGAGGCGGCCATCCCGGTTGTGCTTCGGGGCCGGAACCAGGCCATCAGTCGCGTGGTGTGCGTGATTGACACGGGGTTCGATGGCTGCCTGTGCCTGCCCCCCGAGGATGTCGCGGCGCTCGGCCTGACGCTGAAGGGTGCACAACCCGTCGTTCTCGGCGATGGCAGCGAAGCGGAACTGCTCTCGTACGAAGTCGAGGTGGAGTGGCATGGACAGCTCTTCCTGGTCTCCGCACTGAGGGCCGAGAGCGTGCCGCTGGTCGGCATGGCCATGCTTCGCGGAAGCAAGGTGACTATGGAGGTCGTAACCCACGGCGGCGTCCGCGTGGAGCCGATGCCCGAACCGTAGTCCTCTCGGGGAAGAGGCGGCTACGGAACGGCTATCGGTCAAACGGCTCGGAGCGCATGACATGATGAAACACCCTTTCCTTGAGATTACCTACCGCAAGGGCAAGCCGTTCGCCGGCTACCTATATCTGTGCGAGCGGCGGCCCCACGCGCGCTGCCGGACGGAGGAGATTCGCCCAGGAGTTCTCGTGGATGTTGCGCAGGATGGCGAGGTTCTGGGCATCGAGTTCCTTGCACCCGGTTCAGTGACACCCGAGGACGTTCAGGCGATCGCTCGCCGCCTCCGTGGCATTGAGGTTCCGACCGAAGACCTGGAGCCGGTCATGGCTCACTGAACTGCGGGAGGCGGCACGCGGCACGTTCACCCAACCAAGGAGGCAAAGATGAGGTGCCGGAGACCACTTTGGGCGCTGGGACTGAGCACGTTCGCCGCAGCCGTTCTCGCAGGCGAAACCAACACTGATGAACTGCTCAAGCAGCTTCAGGGTCCGAACCCGCCGGAGAACCTGGAGGCGGCCTACGGCCAGTTGCTCGACGCCTGGCTGCCGAAGCTGAATAGCGACAATATGGGCGACCGGCAGGGGCCTGAGCAGGCTTGGCAGGAGCTCTGCTGGAAGGCGGGCAGCCCAGGGGCCGAGGCGACACGGCTGGCCGTCTGCAAGGCAATGGCCGCGCGGCTTGCCAAGCCAGAGGTGGGCAAGTGGCCACGCGTCTGGTTCCTCAAACAGCTTCAACACGTGGGCAGGGCCGAATCGGTGGACGTGGTGGCGGCACTCTTGGCAGATAAGGATGAGCTTGTGCGCGAGAGCGCCCGCCGCGCGCTCCAGAAGAATCCCGCGCCTGAGGCAACAGCCAGGCTCGTGGCCGCCCTGGAGGCCGCCGACGACCCGAAGTGGCGCGTGGCCCTCGTCAATGCCATTGCGGACAGGGCCGATGCCGCCGCTCTCAAGCCTCTGAGGAAGCTGGCCACTGATAACGATGATACGGTCCGCTCCGCCGCCATCGCCGCGCTGCCGGGGATCGGCGACAGGACGGCTTCCGCCGAGATCGCCGACGGCATGGAGCGCGGCTCGGAGCAGGCGAAGGCCCGCGCGGCCGACGCCTATGTGCGGCTGGCGGAGAACCTGGCCGCCAAGGGCGACAAGTCCGCGGCCCTCGACATGTTCAGGAAGCTCCTCAGATACAGCGTACCCCACCTCCGCTGCGCGGCCGTCATCGGCCTGGGGCGCGCCGGCGGCGTGAAGGAGCTCGAAGCCATCTTCAGCGTCATGGCGGACAATGATGAGAAGGTGCGCGGCGCCGCACTCTACGCCCTGGGGCAACTGCCGGGCCGCGAGGTCTCGCAGGCGATCGTAGCCAAGATGAAAGCCGCTGAGCCTGCCCTGAAGGTCGTCCTTCTCCAAGCCCTGGCCCTCGGGGGCGACAAGGAGGCCCTCCCCGCCTTCCTGTCCGCGGCTGCCGACGGCGAGGAGGCTGTGCGGCTCGCGGCCTATGAGGGCATGGCGGCACTTCGCAACGAGGCCGCTGCGCCCGCACTCGTCGCCGCAGTCGTCGCCAAGAGCGGCAAGGAGCTCGACGCCGCCCGCCTCGCAATCGGCCAGATACCAGGCGATGGCGTGGCCGCGGCGCTCGTGAAGGCGATGGAGACCGCGCCCCCCGCGGGCAAGGTGCAGCTCATCGGGTGCCTGGCCGCAAGGCGGACGCCCGCGGTGGCCCCCGTGCTCCTCAAGGCGGCCACGGACCCCGATGCCGCGGTCCGCACCGAGGCGTGGAAGGCCCTGGCCGACGTTGCGGACGCCAAGGCCCTGCCCGACCTCGTGAAGCTGTTGGTGGCGGCCAAAGAGGATGCGGAGCGCAGCGCCGCCGAGCGCACCATCATTGCCATCGCCCGCAGGACCGATAGCGAGGACGAACGCACAGGAGCCGTCCTCGCCGCCATGCCCGACGCAGGCGTCCCCGCGCGCGTCTCGCTCCTCCGCATCGCGGCCGCGCTCGGCGGGGCCAAGGCGCTCGCCGCGGTGCGCGCCGCGATGAAGGACGCGCCCCCCGAGGTCCAGGACGCCGCTTTCCGCGCCCTGCCGAGCTGGGCCGACGCCTCCGTGGCGCGGGACCTGTTGGAGATAGCGAAGAGCGACGCGCCGCTCGCCCGCCGCGTCCTGGCCCTCCGAGGCGCGGTGGACGTTGCGGCGAAGACCGGCGGCCTCGCGCCCGACGAGATGCACAAGCTCTTCCTGTCGGCGCTCGCCGCCGCCCCGCGGCCCGAACGGCGAACGGCTCCTCGACCTCGTGGCCGATCCGAATGGGAAGTGAAGCCTGACGCGTGATGCGTGCCAAGCGCCACATTTCCTTCAAGGCAGCCGCCGGCCTCGTGTTCGCGCTGGCCCTTGGCCGCATTGCCGGCGCGAGGGAGTTCCCCGGCGATGCGCTGCTCAGTCACCTCAAGCCGCAGGGGCTCCTCAACGACTTCGCGAGCATCCTCGATGCCACACAGCGCGAGGCCATCGCAACGGTGCTCAAGGACCTCGAGGCGAAGGCGACCGCGCAGCTCGCGGTCGTGACCCTCGATTCGCTCGAGGGCGGGCAGATTGACGACTTCGCGGTGAAGCTCTTCAAGCGCTGGGGCATCGGCCAGAAGGGGAAGGACAACGGCGTCCTGCTCCTCGTGGCGCTCAAAGACCGCAAGGCGCGCATCGAGGTGGGCTACGGCCTGGAGCCCGTCCTGCCCGACGCCCTGGCGGGCCGCATACTGGATGAGGAGCTGTTCCCTGCCTTCCGCAAGGAGCGCTACGCGGACGGCCTGCTCGCCGCGGCGCGCCGCATCGCCGGCATCGTTGAGCGCAACGAGCCGGCGCGCAAGGGGGCAGAAGGCTTCCCCTGGGGGCCTGATGCCCCCGCCTGGCTCGGCTGGGCGCTGCCGCTCTTCCTCGGGGTGTTCGTTGGGCTGGGGGCGTTCTTCCTCGGCGCTGGGCTGGGGGCGAGGGTCGCCTTCCTCATCCTCTGGGGCGCCGGCTTCGGCGGCATCCCGTTGGGCATGGCCGCGCTGGCGAGCCGCGCCGCCTTCACGGGCCTCGGGCTCTTCGGGCTCGCCCTGCTCGCCCTGGGCTTCGTCACGGGCAGGAAGAACCCCAAGTCGTTCCGCCAGGGCGGGCGGCGCCGCTCGTACGGCTACTCCTCTTCGAGCGCTTGGATCTGGGGCGCCACCAGCGGGCGCAGCTCCGGGGGCGGCTGGAGCAGCGGCGGCTTCTCAAGCGGAGGGGGCGGAGGCTTCGGAGGCGGCTCCTCCGGCGGAGGGGGGGCCAGTGGGGGTTGGTAGGCCCTCTTCAATCGTCCTCGTCCTCGTCCCTCGTCCTCGTCCTCGACTCTTCTCCCCTCCGAGCCGAGAAGATCGAGGACGAAGGACGAGGACGAGGGACGAGGACGATTGAGAAGGGCAGTCAGGAAGGAGGCCCTCGACGATGACCCCGGAACAACTTACCGAGCGATTAGGGACTGCGCTCCCCTCGGCCCTGCGAGCGGTGGTCCTTTACGGGTCCGCGGCCGCGGGCGATCACGTGGCGGGGAAGTCCGACTACAACGTCCTGGTGGTCGTCAGCCCTCTGGGCAAGGAGCAGCTCGACGCCCTGGCGCCCCCTGCCCAGGCATGGGCGGGGGACGGCCACCGCCCCCCGCTCCTCTTCACGCCTGAGCAACTGGCCGCCTCCGCCGACGCCTTCCCCATCGAGCTCCTCGACATCCAGAGATGCCGCCGGCTCCTTTTCGGCAAGGACCCCCTCGCGGGGGTGAGCGTGGCTTTCGAGAACCTGCGCCTGGAGCTCGAGCGCGAGCTGAAGGCCAAGCTCCTCGCGCTCCGCGAGAGCTATCTCCTGGCCGCTGGCAAGCCGAAGCGCGTGGCCGAGCTCCTCGCCGCATCGCTGTCGTCTTTCCTCGTCCTCTTCCGCGCCGCGCTGCGGCTCTACCAGGACGAGGTGCCGATGGCCAAGCTCGACGCCCTCCGCGCGCTCGCCGACCACCTGGGCTTCGACCCAACCGTCTTCCTCACCGTCCAGTTGCTCAAGGAGGGGCGGCTCAAGCCGCGCGAGGTGTCGCCCCCCGAGCTCTTCGCGGAATACCTCGCCGCCATCGAGGGCATCGTGGAGGCCGTGGACCGCCGTATCCGCAAGGAGGCGCAATGACGGGCTTACCCACATGTGGGCGGAACACGCGAAGTCCAATGCTCAATACCCAACGCTCAATCCTCAATGACCAACTGAAAGGGCGCTCAATGCCGCGGTGCGTCGCGCCGCAGGCAGGGGGACAGGACCGCAGGAGCTTCGACCTCTTGCTCCCGAAGGGAGCACAGTGGGTAGCCGGCGGCTTCAGCCGCCGGACTCCTGCGCCGGAAGTCGGGAAGTCCCGAAGGGACGGCAGAGACGTGCGCCGCGTCGTCTCCCGTGGGCTTCTGCCCTCCCTTCGGGACTGGGCTGTGTGTGCGCCCCGTTCCGGCGGCTGAAGCCGCCGGCTACCCACTGCCGTCCCTTCGGGACTGGGCCACGTGCGCGCCCGGTTCTGGAGCATCCGGCATCAGAGCATTCGGCCGTTCCGTCCCCTCTTGGTTGTGGCCGCAGGCCACGAGGCTGCTCCTCCTTGTCGGTGCGGGCCTCCTTGAGCAACTGGCGGAGGAGTCCGAGGAACTCGTCGGCGTCAGTCGGACTGAACCCGGCGAGCTCGAGGGGCTTCCTGGGGAGCGCGTGCGTGTCGCTGATGTGGTCCAGCAGCGATGGGCTATTCAGCGCGGTGGAGAGGTGGAGCGTGACGGTTTGGCAGGGGTCGAAGTCCCGCGGCGCCTCGCTCTCCCACTGCCTTTCCTTTCCGGCAGTGGCCTCGCCGCGCGGGAAGCGGTCAATCTTGGGCGGGCCGTCGCCCTGGTCCTCCCCGAGCAGCTCCTCCAGGGTCTGGCAGCGTTGCGCTTCGTCCAGCTTGCCTTCTTCTCCATACTCGTTCGCGGCATCCGAGTACGCGCCGCCGCACAGCCTGGCACGCTCAGCCTTCCAGGTTGCCCGCCCTACAGCGGTTATCGCCCGATCGTACAAGCGCTTCCATATGTACGACCAGTATTCCTCCGCTGTGTTGGGCTTCCGCTGCTCCTTCTCGAGCTTTCCGCCAAGTTCCAGGAGTCTCTCGGGCGACCACGTTGGCACGACCACGTGCTTGGGATGGTGGGAGCGGGACCCTGAGCGACGCGACCATGCTCTCCACCCATGCGTGGCAGCGCAGGCCAGGACGGCGAGCGCGGCGCCCCACTTGAGGTAGGGCCTGGCCCATTCCCAGGCACGGGCCAAGCGGCCAGGCTTCGCCGCCTCGGCCTGCGCGGTCTTCCTCACTTCTGTCTGTGTGAGCTCGGTCGTCGTCACCTCGGTCTTGGTCCCATCGTTCTTCGTCACTTTCTCGGTCTTCGTCAGCGCGGTCTTTGTCCAGTCGTTCGTGGCATCCATAGTGTGCCCCCTCGAACCAGCCCTGGGTTGAGGTCAGTAACTACGCGCGCCGCCTGAGAGCCACCCTCCAGCGCTTGCGGGTGTTTAGCGTGGCGTCGGAAGGTCGCCCACCTCTCCCTTGGGGAGAGGTCGCCCGCCAGAGGCGGGCGGGTGAGGGTGCTTCCTGGCTCGTCGGCGGCAAGCCAAGCACCCTCACCCCAGCCCTCGCCCCGAGGGAGAGGGGGGATGGTTCCACCCCAGCCAGAGAGGTTCAAGCGCTTGCGCTTGAGGGTGGCCTCGGCGGCGCCCCGCGCGCGGGCGCGGGGCCTCTGCGCTACGCCGTCGCAGCAAGGGACACGATGGCCGCTGCGAGCTTCACGCCCTCCTTCACAAGCTTGAGCAGGGCCACGACGTTCTGGAGGCTCTCGAGGGACGCCTTGATGTCGCCGGAGACCTTCACCAGGTCCTTGTGCAGCCCCTCGACCACTGGGTTGCCGTCATCGAGGTCCTCGTGGATGGCTTTCCAGTGGGCGTCGCGGGCGGCCGAGTAGAGCGCCTTGACCTCCTCCCGCTCATCGTCGGCCGCGCACGCCTTCATCATGCGGACGAAGTTGTCTTCCAGCATGATGTACAGGTCGCCGATCGCTTTCCGCAACTGTTCAGGGGACGGCCCCTTTGCCTTTGCCATCGTCTTCCTCCTTCAGGTCTGAGTGGAATGGCCAACGTGCCCGGGCCGCCGGGGGCGCGGCTACTTCTTCTTCGCCGCCGCGGCGAGCTGCTCGACCAGCTCGCGCATGGACTGCACGTAGGCGGCGACGGTAGCGAGGCTGATGGGCTTGCCCTTCTCGAGCTCCCGGTGGCTGGCGATGAGCGCGCGCATCGCGCCGATCTGGGCGTCCAGCGCCGCGTTCCGGAGCTGTATCTGGCGCTTGAGCCGGTACGACATCACGTCCACCACGGCCCTCTTGAGCTTCTCCTTGGACGGGGCGTCGAGCTTCGCAACGATCTCAGCGTAGCGCGCCTGCTCATAGACGAGGCCAAGGTCGCCGATGTGGCGCTGGAGGATCGGGTGTGGCGCCCCGAAGCCGGTGTCCCAGAGCGCCTCGGCCGTGCTCTTGGCCGCCGCGGCGTACCCACCCTGCATCATGTGATACGTCGCGGCCTCCTTCTCCAGGAGGGGCACGAGGCGTTCGAGGGGCTCGCGGATGGCCAGGCTGGCCCGCCTGAGGCGTCGGCCCTGGGCACGCGCCGCGAGGAGTCCGGCTCCACCGACCTCCAAAAGGAGCCAATCGGCCGTCAAGCGGAGTTACCCCTCCGCACATGGGGCAGGCCCCAGGGGCGTGTTGCCCAAATGCCCTCACACGGGGGAATGAGCTTGTAGTGCGGGCTTCAGGCCGTCCGGGAACGGCCTGAAGCCCGCACTACGAACACGCGCATCTCCCCGCCGGGTCTGGGCAACACGCCCCCAGGCCGTGAACCGGCCTGGCGGCGCCAAGCGGCATCAGCCTAGCACCGGGTGCCCGAAGAAGCAAGTGCCCGCGCAAGAGGGCCACTTCCTGTGGGAAGCGAGTGGCCCTCTTGCATGCTGGGCGAACGCGGGGCAGAGACGCCTCGCCTACTTCTTCGGCGGGGCCTTGGGCGCGGGCGGGGCGGGCTCCCAGGTGTCCGTGCGGAAGGGGCAGGCGGGCAGGTCCGCCTTGTTGTAGAGGTTGCAGACGGGGGTGTTGCCCCAGGCGTAACGGACGGCGACCGGCTTCTCGACGCCAGGGGCGGAGACGACGACGGCGGCGCCTTCGATCTTGGCCTCGGCCCAGACGAACTTGCGGTCGTCGCCCGCGATTGCGAAGCCGAGGACGTCGCTCTTGGGGCGAAGCTCTGGGGTGAGCGCGACGCCGCCGAAGCGCTTGGCGAGGGTCGGGCCGTCCGGCTTCATGTCCTCGAAGGGCTTGGCGACGAGGCCGCCGCCGGCGTGCTTGAAGGTGACGCGCGCCTTGTTGCCCTCGATGGCCAGCTTGTCGAAGCGGGGGCCGGAGAAGGCGATCTCCTTGCCGTACTCGATGGCGAGTGCGGCGAGGGCGACACGCTTCCCGACGTCCTGCTTGTTCCTCGGATGGATGTCGCCCACCTCGCCGATGTCAATGATGCAGGCCTGGCCGGTCTTGGGCAGCGACAGGGTCATGTCCTGGGCCTCGCGGACCCATGCCCAGCCGCCGTCGGAGGGCTGCTTGTCCACGCCCATGAAGCTGGCGAGCTGGACGAAGAGAAATGGGAAGTCGCCCTGGCCCCACTGCTTCCGCCAGTCCTTGATCATGTTGGGGAAGAGGGTGCGGTATTCGGCGGCGCGGCCGGCGTTGCTCTCGCCCTGATACCAGATTGCGCCGCGGATGGTGTAGGGGGTGACGGGCGCGATCATGGCGTTGTAGAGCGCCGCTGGGGTGCCGGCTCCGACGGCGGGCATGGCGGGCGGGCGAGGGGGCTGCTTCTTGGCTTCCTTGGCCTTCGCTGCGTCCTCCTTCCACTTGGCGAGGGCTTCCTCGAACTTCGCCTTGGCCTCGGGGGTGGGGTTCGCCGCGGCGTCAATGGCCGGCACGTAGTGCTTCAGCTCCGGCGCGGCGTCGAGGGCGTCGCGGCTCGTCCACGGCGCGCAGGCGGTGCCGCCCCAGGAGGTGTGGATGAGGCCGATGGGCACGCCGAGCTCCTTGTGGAGGTGGCGTGCGAAGAAGTAGCCGACGGCAGTGAAGCCGGAGACAGCCTGTGGGGAGCAGACGGCCCAGGCGCCCTTGGCGTCCTTGAGGGGCGTTGCGGCGACGGCTTTGGCGAGGCCGAAGTGGCGGATGTTGGGGAAGTTCGCGGCGGCCGCCTCCTCCTTCGGGTTGGCCGAGCCGGCGACCGACCACTCCATGTTCGACTGGCCGGAGCAGACCCAGACGTCGCCGACGAGGACGTTTTCGACCTTGAGCGAGTTCTTGCCGGCGACCGCCATCTCGAGCGGGCCGCCCTCTTTCAGTGGCTCGAGGAGCACGGCCCACTCGCCCTTGTCGTTCGCCTTCGCCGTCTGCTTCCGGGTGCCGATGGAGACAGTGACCTCTTCGCCTGGGTCGGCCGTGCCCCAGATGCGTGCCTTGGCGCCGCGCTGAATGACCATGTTGCTGCTGATGACGGCCGGCAGCTTGACGTCGGCCAGCGCCGACATTGCCACGGCCACAGCCAGAACGACCACCCAGCCCGCACGCCATCGCCGCATAGCCGAGTCCGTTCGTGGAAGAGGGGGCATCCGAAACCGATTGGGGGACAACATTGTGCCCGATTCAGCCGCCGGAGTCAAACGGAGCGCGACGTTCCAGCGTGGCGCCCAATCCTGGTAACCCCTTCAACTTCCGAAGCTCCGCACGGAGCGTACTATGTCAGCCCAGGGCGAAGCCCTGGGAACGGGAGATCACCTCGGCTCAGCCCTGTAAGGGCGCACTAACCCCCGAGGGGAGATGGTGTCGTCCGTGGCTCGTAGCACGCCCCTTCAGGGCTGGCCCGGGTACGGCCCCGGTTCCCAGGGCTTCGCCCTGATCTTTGCCCACATCTCGGGGCCTTGTAGCCCGCCGACGCGGGCGACCCAGCCGTAGCCCAGGGCGACCGAAGGGAGCCCTGG
>Ga0194112_10002137_pt1 | contig 28566 bp, 19 predicted proteins | sample TA2MahC400mmetaG_FD_146191 | JGI IMG/M metagenome (GOLD analysis project Ga0194112, IMG submission 146191) | Freshwater microbial communities from Lake Tanganyika, Tanzania - TA2015016 Mahale Deep Cast 400m | ecosystem: Environmental > Aquatic > Freshwater > Lake | place: Tanzania: Lake... | reverse complement strand
GCACGGTGGCGTCAGTATCGCAATTTCTTGAGCGCCTGCCAATAGAGGCTTTCGCACTGCGACCAAAGCAGGCTCGGGGGGCGACGGAGATCGTACCCGTACTCTGTGGCGATGCGCGTTGTTTCGGCGGAGCAGGGGAGCTTCGGCGTGGCGCGAGCCACGGGCAACGTCTCGCGGGCGGCCTGCTGAAGCGCCTGCGGGTCGGGCGTCAATTGCAAAAACCGGAACACACCGGCCAGTTCTTCCTCCGTCTGCCGGCAGAGGTCTTCGTAGCGGAGACTGTGAATGCGGTCGGGAATGGCTTGGTGCAGTTTCAGCACGGCTTGTTCGTGGAAGGTCCAGCGTTCGACCTTATCCTCCAGCGACAACCCGACCCAGAAATCGCCGTCGGCGGTCTCATTGAACCGGGAGGAACTCTCGGCCACCGCAAACGGATGACGGACGATATGGAGGAAATGCGCGTCTGGAAAGTGTTGGTGGATGAAGGCCAAGAGTTCGGGGTCGGTGTGCTGGAAAGGTTTCTTGTCGCCCATCCAGCGGAGGTCTGTTTTCTGTTGCGGCGGCAACCACGGGTTGCCCTGTTCCATCAGGTGTAGCTGCGCTGCGGTGAAGTTCTCGCGTGGGCTTCGGTCGCGACGGAGCAGGTGCCCGGCAATCTCCAGTGTGTAGCGCATTCCCCGGTCGGAGTCCCACGGATGCGCGCGATACGATTGGCTTTGTTGGAACTGGTGGAGAATCCAGACAATGTCGGCCTCGTGCGCCACGAACACCTGCGGATGCAGATTCAACAGCCGCACCAGCAGGGAGGTGCCCGAGCGCTTGTTGCCGATGATGAACAGGGGACGGATCATCTGTGATTCTTTCCGTGCGTACTGAACATGACATGAGCGAAACTGAAGGTCGAGACAAGACTGCTCAGAGCAAAGAGGGTCGAACAAAATCAGCCAATTTGAATTGACGCCCCCCAAGTAGGGGGGTCATATAGGTGGCGTGTTGTTCGGTCTGAATGTTGAATACGGTTGACAAGAAAAGAACAGGGCAGCACTCACCGAGCATAGCGTGGTCACCCTTGAAAGGTACTGTGAAAAGTGACAAAGGTGTTCTAGGCGGTTTTGTAGTCGCGATGTGTTTATTGAGTTGCGCCGAAATTTTCGCTAACTCAGCGTCATGGACTGGGCAGTGTTATTCGGTTTCATTGGGGGTGGGGTACACACCATACGCGGTTATTGGTTTCACAACTTATGATGGTTCTTCGGGGCTTCCGCTTCATAATACTAACGGGAATACGGTTGTTTTCAGTGGCGAGCTTAAACCTACCGCGCCCGGCTCAGCTACAAATCTGACCGATTACGTCGCTTCATCGGATGGCAGCATTTGGGGTGTCTATGAGTATGGTTACGCGAGAATGATCCTGCCAACTACTGATACCGACGGCAATGGATTTCCTGATGTCATTCAATTGAACAAACCCGGCAACGCCGCTTTTAACGGCGCTGCTCAATCCGATTGGACTTTGAGCGGTACGCCGATGAGTTATACATTGTCTGGAAATCTTTACCGGGCTGCTGGTAGCGACACCGGAACATACAGCGCGACTTTCACGTGGAATGGCGGGTCTCTGCCCATGACGGGTAGCCTTCACTTACCACATTGGTCTGGCGCGATAACGTACACTCGCGGAAGCTCTAACGTGACTATCGCGGGGACAGTTGTTCAACAGGATGGCTCCACAAGGACTTTAACAGGAACAACTTCATACACTATCAACAGTACGAATCAAATCACTGTTGCGGGATGCGTGCTGACAGATGACCTTTCACGGACATATTCGCTGAACTCGTTCCCCCTTCAACGCAGCGGAATCCAGTACCGAGGAAATGCAAATTTGGTGGACGGAAACCGAGACACCTCTTGGGGCGATTACCGGGATTGGAGAATTGAGTTTGTGGACACAAACGATGAGAACGGAAATGGAATCCCCGATTTGAGCGATCCGGAAATGACGTTGGAGTTTACGCAGGCGGTGTTTACGAATGCGGAGCCGAGCGCGACGGCAACACTCAGGGTGCGGCGCACTGGGTGGACGAATGGGACGGTAACAGTGCAGTATGCGACTACCGACGGGACCGCAGTGGCACCGGGTGACTATTTGGCGAACAGCGGGACGCTGACGTTTGGGCCTGGGGTGACCAACCAGAACATCAGCATTACAGTGAGTAACGATACGTTGGCAGAGTCCAATGAAACGCTGACGGTCGCATTGTCCAATCCGAGCGTGGGTGGGTTGATCGGAGCACAAACAAACGCAACGCTGTTGATCACCGATAACGATCTTGGTGGGATGATCTCTTTCGGTGCAGCCACCTACACTGTCTCGGAAACGAATACGGTTGCGACGCTGATGGTGACGCGCACCAATGGAATGGCCAGCGCGGTGTCGGTGCAGTATGCGACCAGCGATGGGACGGCAACGGCTGGGAGCGATTACATAGCCAACAGTGGGACGCTGACGTTTGGAGCTAATGTGACAAACCAGACGATCAGCATTGCGTTACTTCCCGACACGGTGGTGGAGTCCAACGAGACATTCCAAGTGACGTTGTTCAATGCGCTGGGAGGAGCGTCGCTGGATAACCAGACCAACGCCACGGTGACGATCAGCAACGATGACAACGGCGGGACGATAGCGTTCAGCGCGGCCACTTATAGTGAGTCGGAGACGAATGCAGTGGCTACGATTCTCGTGAGGCGCACGGGGACGGCCTTGGCCAGCGGGGTAACGGTGGACTACAGAACGACCACTGATGGGACGGCAGTGCCGGGCAACGACTACACGCCGGTGAACAACGCATTGATGTTTGGGGCGGGAGTGACGAATCTGAGCTTTACGGTGCCGTTATCCAATGACCTCTTGCCCGACGGCAACCGGACAGTGAGCTTGGTGTTGAGCAATGCGACGGGTGGGGCGACGTTGGGGGCGCAGAGTGCGGCAGTGCTGACGCTTCTGGATGATGAGCAGACTCTGGAGTTCACGCGGGCGGTATTCACGAATGCGGAGTGGAGCACGACGGCGACACTCAGCGTGCGTCGGATGGGGCCGACCAACGGGACGGTGACGGTGCAGTTTGCGACTGCCGATGGCACGGCAATGGCGCCGGGTGACTACTTGGCGAACAGCGGCACGCTGACGTTTGGTCCTGGGGTGACCAACCAGACCATCAGCATTACGGTCAGTAATGACACACTGGCGGAGATCAACGAGACGTTGACCGTAGCGTTGGCCAATCCAAGCATGGGTGGATTGATAGGGGTGCAAACCAATGCCACTTTGTTGATCACCGACAATGACCTTGGTGGGGTGATCTCGTTTGGTGCGGCCACCTATACTTTCTCGGAGACGAACACAGTGGCGACGTTGTTGGTGACGCGCACTAATGGCATGGCCAGTGCGGTGACGATGCAGTATGCTACCAGTGACGGGACAGCCACAGCCGGGAGCGATTACACGGCAACGAACGGGGTGGTAACGTTCGGGGCGGGAGTGACCAACCAGAGCATCAACATAACGCTAAACCCCGACACGCAATACGAGTCCAACGAGACGTTCCAAGTGACCTTGTTCAACGCACTGGGAGGAGCGTCGTTGGGAAACCAAACCAATGCGACGGTGACGATCAACAACGATGACAATGGCGGGACGATAGCGTTTAGCGCGTCCAGTTACAGTGCGTCGGAGACCAATTCGCTGGCCACGATTTACGTGAGACGAACTGGGATGGCCTTGGCCAGCGCGGTGACGGTGGATTATGCAACAACGGGAGATGGAACGGCAATGCCGGGCTCCGACTACACGCCGGTGGACAACACGCTGACGTTTGGGGCAGGGGTGACGAACCTGAGTTTCACGGTGCCGATTCTCAACGACGCGCTGCCGGATGGGAATCGGACGGTGAGCTTAGTGTTGAGCAATGCGACGGGAGGGGCGGTGTTGGGGTCGCCGAGTACAGCGGTGCTGACGATCTTGGATGACGAGCAGACCTTGGAGTTCACGCAGGTGGCGTGGACGAACGCGGAATCGAGTGCGACAGCCACGCTAACCGTCACGCGCAATGGACCTACCAACGGGACGGTAACGGTGGACTTTGCGACCAGTGATGGGACAGCGGTTGCACCGGGCGATTACACGGCAACGAACGGGGTCTTGACGTTCGCGTCAGGCGTGACCAGCCGGACGATCAGCATCAAGGTCAATAACGACACGTTGGTTGAGTCCAACGAGACACTGACCGTCACGTTGTCCAATCCCGGTCCGGGTGGGTTGCTCGGAGGGCAGCACACGGCGACGTTGGTGATCACGGATAATGATCTTGGCGGTGTGATCTTCTTCGGTGCAGCCGCATACACGGTGTCGGAGACCAACACGGTGGCGACGCTGCTGGTGACGCGCACCAACGGCATGGCCAGCGCGGTGACGGTGCAATATGCCACCAGTGACGGAACGGCGACTGCGGGCAGCGATTACACAGCGAAGACGGACACACTGACCTTTGGGGCTGATGTGACCAACCAGACGATCAGTATCACGCTGCTACCCGACACGGTGGTGGAGTCCAACGAGTTCTTCCAAGTGACCTTGTTCGATGCGCAGGGGCGAGCATCGCTGGGAAGCCAGACCAACGCCACGGTGACGATCAACAACGATGACAACGGCGGGACGATAGCGTTCAGTGCGGCCACCTACACGTTCTCGGAGACCAATACGCTGGCCACGATCTATGTGAAGCGCACGGGGACGAACTTGGCCAGCGAGGTGAGGGTGAACTATGCGACCACCACCAACGGGACGGCAGTAGTGGTCACCGACTATACGCCGGTGAGCAACACGCTGACGTTTGGGGCGGGAGTGACGAACCTGAGCTTCACAGTGCCGTTGTTCGATGACGTTCTGTCCGATGGCAGCCGGACAGTGGAGTTGGTGTTGAGCAATGCGATGGGCGGGGCGAGCTTGGGATCGCCGAGCACGGCGCTACTGACGCTGTTGGATAACGAGCAGACCTTGGAGTTCACACAGGCGGTGTTTACGAACGCGGAGTCGAGCACGACGGCGACGCTCAGCGTGCGGCGGACGGGGCCGAATAGCGGGACGGTAACGGTGCAGTATGTGACCAGCGACGGGATAGCCGTCGCGCCGGGCGACTACCTAGCGAACAGCGGGACACTGACGTTTGGGCCGGGAGCGACCAACCAGACCATCAGCATCACGATCAGCAATGATACCTTGGCGGAGGTCAGCGAGAACTTCCAAGTGACGTTGTTTAATGCGCTGGGAGGAGCGTCGATGGGAAGCGCGACGAATGCCACCGTGCTGATCACCGATAACGACTTTGGTGGAGTGATCCAGTTCAGTTCGTTGGCGTACAGCAACAGCGAGTCGGGCGGGACGGTAACATTGGCGGTGACACGCACCAATGGCATGGCTAGCGGGGTGACGGTGCAGTATGCGACCCACGACGGAACAGCGGTGGCACCGGGCGACTACTTGGCGAACAGTGGGACGCTGGCGTTTGCAGCAGGGGTAACGAACCAGACGATCAGTATTACGCTGAGCAATGACGCTGCCGATGAAGTCAATGAGATGTTCCAAGTGGCCTTGTCCAATCCACAAGGGGGAGCGTCGCTGGGAAGCGTGTCGAATACGACGGTTACAATCATCGAGCAGATGGTTCGTGTGACATTCGTCGGAACGAACACCGTGGCACAAGGAAGCTGGAAGGGCGTCTATGGAGCCGATGGTTATGAAGTGATTACCCATGCGGTTAATTATCCCAGTTACGCAACCGTTGCTGTCAGCGCGTTGAGCACACATGTATGGGCGGCGTCCACTGCCGAGGTGCGGGCATTGCAGAAGGTAGGGGAAACGACAGACCGCGTTGCCGGCTGTTGGTATTCCACCGGAAGTTTTACGGTGGACCTGAATTTGACTGATGGGCGAACACACCGTGTAGCTCTGTATTTTTTGGACTGGAACACCGGGCGGAACCAGAAGGTTGAGATCCTCAATCAAGCTACCAGCGCGGTGTTAGACACGCGGACCGTGTCATCATTTGCGAACGGAAGGTATTTCGTGTGGGATATTCGGGGACATGTGTTGGTTCGTGTGACTAATCAGGGAGGGCTTAACGCAGTACTGAGCGGGTTGTTCTTCGATCCCCCCTTTACGGCCTCGCGCATTATCAACTTGAGTGGTGATTTGGCATTCGGCAACGTTGCCATCAATACAACATCCCAACGAATGCTGACGATTACGAATAGCGGTAATTCCGTGTTGAACATCAGCGGTATTGCCTATCCCCTCGGATTTGACGGTGCGTTCAGCGGTGACATCCCCGCTGGTGGTGCAACCAATGTGACGGTGACGTTTGCGCCCGTAGCGGTAACGAACTATGCCGGGACAGTGACCGTTAATTGCAATCTGACGAGTGGCACAAATAGCTTGGCAATTTCAGGAACGGGAATTACGCCCTATGACGCATGGTTGGCTGACCACTTTAGTTCGGAGGAACTAGCCAATCCTGCAATCAGCGGAGCGATGGCTGATCCTGACCACGATGGCATTCCGAATTTGATGGAGTATGCGCTGAACTTGGATCCGAAGGCGGCCAGTGGCGGGGACTTGCCCAAGCAGGGCATCCAAGGTGGATACCTAACGTTGACATATCGCCAAAACAAACAGGCTTCCGATGTGATTTTCATTCCTGAGGCCTGTGCAAATCTATGCAACTTCTCATGGGGTACGAATGGTCTGACGGAAGTCTCCCGTGTAAACTGTAACACATGGTGGAGTGTGACTGTTCAGGACAGCGTACCTATGAGCAACGCCACTAACCGTTTCATGCGACTGAAAGTCACCAAGCCGTAAGTGAGTGCCGGCGAATCTGCGCGTGCCGAATATGCCATCCTCAAGACCGAAGGTTGAGGCTCTTGAAATGAGAGATACAGTTCAACGGTTGGGTCACGAAGCCGCCGGGACGGCGGCCACTACAGCACGCTGCCGGTGTAGCGGCGTCCGTCCCGGACGCCTTGTTGTTGGGGATAAATGAAAAGGGCGCGGTGGTGAGCCGCGCCCTTGTTGGTCTTGGAAAGCCCGCTTACTTGTGAACGGCCTCGAAATACTTCAACGAAGCTTTCGGGTCGGGTTTCATGGTCTTCTCGCCGGGACGCCAGTTGGCGGGGCAGACCTCGCCGTGCTGCTCGAAATGTTGCAGGGCGTCGAGCACGCGGATCGCCTCGTCCACGCTGCGACCGATGGGGAGGTCGTTGACGAGGGCGTGCCGGACAGTGCCGTCGCGGTCAATCAAGAAGAGGCCGCGCAACGCCACTGCGCCGTCGGCAGTCAACACGCCGTAGTCGGTGGCGATTTTTTTGTTGAGGTCGGACACGAGCGGGTAATCGAGGCCGCCGAGGCCGCCTTGTTTGCGGGGCGTGTTGATCCAGGCGAGATGCGTGTACTGGCTGTCCACGGAGATGCCGAGCACCACTGTGTTGCGTTTGGTGAACTCGGCGAGTTTTTCGTTGAACGCAAGGATCTCGGTCGGGCAAACAAAGGTGAAGTCGAGCGGGTAGAAATACAGCAGGACGTACTTTTTGCCTTTGTATTCGCTGAGGCTGATCTCTTCGAAGGCGCCATTGACGACGGCCGTGGCTTTGAAGTCGGGGGCTGGTTTTTGGACGAGTGTGCTCATTTGATTTTCCTTTTTTGGTTGTTCGGTTGCGCAACGTACCCAGAAGGACACGCCTGTCAAGCGGCAGGGCGCACGCACGTGCAATTCAAGTTTTGGGCAGTGCAATGCAGAAGCCGTCCGGGACGGACGCCACTACACCAGCAAATGGTGTAGTAGCCGCCGTCCCGGCGGCTCCTTACACAAAACAACGAACTGCGCACCCGGCGTCTGCACATAACCTTTGCGCGGTGAGATTGCGATTGTGGAAAAGCAAACGAAACAGTAATAGTCGGTAGCGGACGCGATGAAAGCTACGCTGAAGATCATCAATCAGATGAAAGCCGACGGCGTGATTGGCCAATACGCCATCGGCGGGGCCGTGGGCGCCACCTTCTACCTCGAACCAACCGACACGGTGGACATTGATGTGTTCGTTTCGTTCCGACAACAGCCCGGTAGCGCGCTGATTTCTCTCTCGCCAATCTATGAGTATCTCAGGGACTACGAGAAACGAGGTGAGTATATCGTCATCGGCGATTGGCCGGTGCAGTTCCTGCCGTCCGCCAACCCACTCGACGACGAGGCGCTCGCGCAAGCCATCCAAACCGAGGTGGAAGGCATCCCGACTTGGGTCATGAGCGCCGAACATCTTGTCGCCATCGCCCTCCGGCTCGGCCGCGTCAAAGATCACCTGCGGATTCAGCAATTCATCGAAAGCGGAACCTTGGACGCCGCGCGACTGGACGATATCCTTGCCCGACATGGACTGCTTGCCAAATGGCAGGAATTTGAGGATAAATACGGCAGAGAGAAACCATGAGCAAGTGGATGCGAGATATGATCGAAAGCAAGCGGGCCATGCGTCGGCAGCTTGCCGCGCTCCCGTTTTCGGAAAAGGTCAAGCTGTTGGAGAAACTGCGCGACCGGTATCTCGCGATCGCTGCCAGCCCGCTCTGCCGTCGCTATTCGCATCCAAACTGAGCCAGACCGAAAGGGCCTGCTGAAGCGATTCGCTTGTTTACCTGCTGAGTTGTTCGTTATCAGCTTCTCACTGGCATTCACGGTCGCCGCCGGGCCATCGGCGCGCGCAATCTCGGCAAACCTTGTTTCACCACCGCCGAAGTGCGAAAGCGTCTGGGACTGGATTGACTTCGGACTAACTGTTACAGCCGGAACAAAACCCGAATATGGATTAGTGGAACGCGCGAGACGCCCGTTCCAGTTACTCGTGGCGGAGGGCTTCGACGGGGTCCATCATGGCGGCCCGCTGGGCGGGATAGAGGCCGAAGACAATCCCGACCAGCGCCGAGATGCTGAACGCCACCAGCGGCGACCAAAACGTCACGACTGTTCTCATGCCGGCGAAGTGGGTGACGAAAAACGGGATCAATACCCCGAGCAGCACGCCAAGCAGTCCGCCGGTGCCGGAGAGGATGACGGACTCGATGAGAAACTGGGTGAGGATGTCGCGGCGCTTGGCGCCAAGGGCGCGCCGGATGCCGATCTCGCGGGTCCGTTCGGTGACGGTTGCCAGCATGATGTTCATGATGCCGATGCCGCCGACCAGCAGCGAGATGGCGGCGATGGAACCGAGGACGATGTTGAAAATCTGTTTGGTGCGCTCGGCCTGGCGCAGCAACTCCAGCGGCACGACGATTTCGTAGTCTTTTTTCTTGTGATGGCGCTCCAGCAATTCCTTGACGGCCTCGGCCACGGCGAGCACCCGGTCGCGGTCGGCGACGCGGACGGTGACTTCGTGGAGCTGGACGAGTTCGGCCTCGAAGCTGCCGGTGCGGCGTTTGATGAGGACTTCGCCGTAGCGGGTCTTGGCGGTTTCGAGCGGCACGTAAATCTGGTGCGCCGCCGGTTTGGGGACGCCCGAACTGGTGTCAGGCTGGGCGAGTTTGCCGCGCGGTTCCATCACGCCGATGACCCGGTAATAGTAGGAACCGACGCGCACGTCGCGGCCGATGGGATTGTCGAACGGAAACAGGATCGGCACGGTTTCGGCGCCGAGAACACAGACGCTGGCGCGGTTTTCCGTGTCGGTCAACGTGAAGAAACGCCCGGTGGCGACCCGGTGGTTGCGCATCTCCGGGTACCACGGGACGGTGCCGACGATTTCGCAGTCCACGCGCCGGTTGATGTTCCAGACGTAATCGCGGATGATGCGGTTCGGCACGATGACGGTGATGCCGGGAATGGTGTTGCGCAGGCGGTCGAGGTCGCGGTAGGTCAGGCCGTATTGGATGACGAAACTGGTGCGGCCGGACTGGGAAAGTTTCTGGTCGTCGGATGGCTTGACGCTGCTGAGGATGATGTTCTGGCTGCCGAGCTTGGCGATTTGCTCCTGCGCCTCGTAGCTGGCGCCTTCGCCGATGGCGAGCATCGCGATCACGGAACAGACGCCGAAAACGATGCCGAGCACGGTCAGCAACGAACGGAGCCGGTGCATCCAGAGGCTTTTGATGCCCAGCCGCATGGTGCGCCGGAGCCGCGCGACATCGAAACCGCGCCATGCCGTGGAGATGGCGTCAGTGGTGGACATCGCTTTCCAATTCGCCGTCGCGCAGGCGGATCGTGCGGGAACAATGTTTCGCGATGCCGGGGTCATGCGTGACGAGGATGAGGGTTTTGCCGTTGCGGTTGAGGTTGGCGAAGATCTTGAGGATTTCCTGGCCGGAACTGGAATCGAGGTTGCCGGTCGGTTCGTCGGCGAGGATGACGAGCGGGTCATTGACCAGCGCGCGGGCGATGGCGACGCGTTGTTGTTGGCCGCCGGAGAGTTCGAAGGGCCGGTGATGGAGGCGTTGCTCAAGGCCGACGCGGCTTGCCAGTTCCGTGGAAATCGCCCGGCATTCCGCCTCGGGGCGTCCTTGGTAGTAGAGCGGCACTTCGATGTTTTCGAGCACGGTCAATTGCTGGATGAGGTTGTAGGACTGGAAGATGAATCCGAGGCGTTTGCCGCGGATGGCCGAGAGGGCATCGTCATCGAGTTGCGAGACATCGTCGCCGCCGAGCCGGTAGTGGCCCTCGCTGGGGCGGTCAAGGCAGCCGAGCAGGTTCAACAAGGTGGATTTGCCGCAACCGCTCGGTCCCATAATGCTGACGTATTCGCCGGCGTGGATGTCGAAACTGACGCCGCGCAAGGCCGCGACGGTGACCATGCCCATCTGGTAGGTTTTGCGCACGTTCTCGCACTGGACGATCGGCGTGGCCACGTGCGTCACTCCTTTCGTCGCTGTTTTTTCTGGGGCTTGGTATCGGCCTTGGGCTTGGGCTTGGCAACGGCCTCGGTGCCGGCTTGGGGATTGGATCCATTTTCAACCGTCGGCTCGTCCGTTTTGGCGAGCGGGCGCAACAGCACGCGTTCGCCTTCCTTGAGGCCGCTGCGAATCTCGATGAATTCGTCGTTATTCTCACCGATGTCCACCACGCGGCGTTCCGGTTTGCTGCCGCCATCGGCGATGTAGCAAACATGCCGGTCTTCCCACGGGGAAACGGCTTGGATGGGCACATAGACGACATTGGACAGATTGGTGACAAGAATCTCGACCTTCGCGGTCATGCCGGGTTTGAGCCATTCGTGGGTCTCGTTGATCTCCACCATGGTGGGGTACAATTTCAGGTCCGGACTGAGATAACGATTGCCAGAGTCGGGCAGCACGGAAACTTTGCTGACTTCGCCGTTGATTGCCTTGTCCGGGTACGCGTCCAACGTGATGCGCGCTTTCTGTCCTTTTTGGATCTTCTTGATGTAGCTCTCGTGGATTTTGACGCGGACAGCCATCTTGGTCATGTCGGGAATGGTGATGATGGTTTGCCGGTCGCGGACGGTGGCGCCTTCGTAAATTGGCTCCTGCCCGAATCGGAACCCCTCATCGCGGCCGGAACCGTAGATGACGAGGCCGGGGCGTTTGGCGGTGATGACGCATTTTTCCAGTTGCCGGTACAGGTCACGGCGATTACGGTTCTCGATGTTGAACCGGCCTTGAGCCGACCGGAGTCTGGCTTGATATTGGGCCTGTTTGGAAATAGCCGCTCGACGGGCGCTGACGACATCGCGGACAGCTTCAACGTATTTGGAAAGGCAATCCTCCGCGGCCCGGGTAAAGTCGAACCGGATGTAGAGGTCGCGCGCCGTCTGGGCCGTCATGACTTTAAGTTGGCTGTTCTCGTGAGAAAGCTCGTCCTTGGCGAGTTCGACCTTCGTAACAAAACCCTTGTCGTAAAGGCGCTTGGTGGCTTCGGTATTTTTTTGGGCCTGATTCAACTCCATCTCGGCCACTTTCAGGTCGGCAGCAAACCGGCGCAATCGTTGTTTAGCCTCACCATCGCCGAGCAACTCGATATCTGCGAACGGCTTAAAATCCACGCTCGCGAGCGGCACCAATGGAGATGCCATCGGCGACGGCGCGGACGAAGGCGGGATTTCGAGGCGAGGAGCATTGGTTACGACGGCGGATTTCGACGCGTCGTCTTCCGTCAGTTTTCCCAGCGATTCTTCGGAGACGGAGGCCAGGATGGCGGTGGTGAGCGCTTCAATGTTGGTTTGCGTGGCGGCAAGTTCGTCCTCGATGCCAAGTTTTCCGATCACTTGCTGGGTGACATTGGTGCCGAGAAATTTATCGAAGTCCAGTCGCGCAAAACGGGCCTTTTGTTCCGCGAACTTGATGTTGCTGAGGCTTTCTCCCATCTGGATGGCGTACGCTTCCTGTGCTTCCACCAGCGCCGCGCGCGCGTTTTCGTAGGAAATGTCCTGCTGGACGATTTGTCTCTCCAGATCGCCGGTGTCGAGTTCGACAAGAACCTTGTTGTTCTTGATGTCTTCCTCGGTCACCAAGTAACCCTCATCAACAATCTTCACAATCTTCGTGTTGGACGCGCGGATTTCGCACTTGATCTCCTGCGATTCGAGCGCCTGGATGCCGCCGCCTTCGAGCACGGTGATGTTGAGCGGGCCGCGCCGGGCGGTAAACGTGGCGACTTGGACGTCGGAGCTGCGGCGGCTGCTGCGAATCGCAACGAGAAACAACACCACCAGCACCACCGCGGCGGCGATAAGTCGCCAGCGCGGCTGCCGTTTGAGAAACGCCAGAATTTTGTTAACGCTTGGTTTCACTGACTTCCTGCCATTGACCATCTTCTTTGATGAACAGAATACCCATATTATTCCAAAATTGCAGCCGCGCAATGGTGTGATTCACCAGCGCCTGTGTCCGCTGGTTCTTGGAATTGACGAGGTCGTTCTGCGCGTCCACTTGGTCCTGCGCGCTCGCACTACCCAGTTCCGCGCGCATCTCCTGCTCCTCGACGCGGCGTTGGGCAAGCCGCACTGCCACTTCGCTGATCTCGTAGGTGCGTTTGTACTGTTCGAGCAAACGGTGACTCTCACGCACCTGCAATGCGATCTGGTCCCCCAATAATGTCAGCGCCCGCATTGCGCGATCGCGCGTGATCAACGACGCTCGGTAACTGTTGCGCTCCGACTTGCGGTCCAGCGGCAAATCCAACGACGCGCCGGCGCTCCAATTGTAGCGCCGCATGTCCGGCAACGCGAACCGGCTGCGGTCGCCGCTGCTCATGCTGGCGTCCGCCAGGACGTCCAGTTGTGGCAACAGTTTATTGGCAGCCAGTTGTATCTTGCGCTCCGTGTCGGCGTATTCATCTCGGACGTTTTGGTAGTCGAGACGCGCTGTCAACGCGACGGGGATCGAGTCCTCAATGTTGATGTCCGGGTGCAGAATCTTCAACTCCGACAGTTCGCGGTCGTCGAGCAACAGCTTCGTTCCGACTGGAACACCGAGCGTAATTTTGAAGTCGTCGAGCGCTTTCTTGTAGGTGCGAACACCCGCGATCCAAGTGTTTTCGGCGGTTAGGAGTTGTTGTTCGAGACGGCCGAGTTCGGACTGCCTGAGTCGCCCTTCCTCGGCCAGCGATCGGCCGCGTTCAGCCGCTTTGCGCGAGCTTTGGAGGTTCAGGTAGCTGTTGCGGATCGCGTCGCGATTGCTGAGCACGCGGTAGTAGTCCGTCGCGACTTGCACGCTGAAATTCTTCCGATAAAGGACGAAGTCGCGAAGATCGTACAGCACGTTGCGTTCGGCCTGCGTCAACGCCTCGATTTCCGTCTTGTAGCCGGCGTTGCGCAGCAAAGGACGGGTGAACGTCGCGCCGAGTTGCGAACTGACCACCGACCGTGGATCGCCGGCGAGAAAGCGCAGAAAATCCGTCGTGAACGCCGCGCTGATTTTCCCGATGTCGCGAATCAACCAGTTCGCGCCGATGCTGCCGCCGGCGCTGATCTGCCGTGTCACGGAACTTTCGTTGTAGATCTCACCATACTCCGCGTCCCCTCCCGCCGAGAAAATTGGCGTGAACTGGTGCCGCGACAATGTCAGTGACAGCGCCGCCAGATAGACGTTTTCCTTCGCGTTCTGGTAGGCGCGGCTGTGTTTGATCGCGATGCCGAGCGCCCGCTTCAGCGAAATGACCGGCACGCCCCGTTCCGCCTCGGCGTCGGCCCCCATGAACTCCGCCACGTTCCCGTTCACCGGCGCGTCGGCAAACGACAGCGGCACATTCGTCTCGATGGTGAAATGCGGGTCCATGTTCGGCACGCGCGCGCCCTTCTGGGCGATGATCGCGGCTGTTTCCTTGTCGGCGGAGCGACGATAATGCGCCGTCGAGCAGCCGGCCAGCGCCAGCAGCTCGATCCCCATCACGAGGGCAATGATTCTGTCCGTGGTCATGTAGTCAATCAGACGCCGGTTCCGTCGCGCCTGTTCATCGGAAGCCAGTGTTTACGCGCAACGGCGCCGACATGCAAGCATTCATCGCCGGTGTGACCTCGGCAAACACGCCGCACACGGCCTTGACCAGCTCGATGCCGGAACAATTCCGAACTTCGCGCGCCGGCATCGGGTAATAGACTTGGAACCCAACCCACTCATTCTTCGGATACGGTTTCGCCGCATCACGAAGTTGACGGGCCGACCGGAAATTCTTGGCCGAGAACACCGCATTCGACTCGAAGTCACCAACCTCGGCGACAAATCCTTCGCGCTTCAGCAACCGATGCAACTCGGCGTCCAGCGTGGTGCCGTCCGCGCATTGTTTCATCAGACGATGCCAGTCCCAGTCTTCCTTCAACAAACATCCCGGATACGGTTCCGGCCCGACGGCGTAACCGCGCTCGACTTGCAGGCCGCTTTTGAAAATCTTCGCGTCTTGTTCAACGGAAATGAAGAGTTTCGCGCAGGAAAAGTTTACGTCGTGTGAGAGCGGTTTCGCCTCGCGGTTGGCGCGCGGCAACCAACAAATCCATTGCCAGAACACGCCGCGCCCCCAGCGGTCGGTGACAAACGGTGTTTGGTGGCGGGATTCGAGATGGAACTTCAGAATCTGCGTAATCCGCTCGTGCGGTTCGATGTTGCCGACCCGGATGCCCCGCTCGAAATCAATCCATTCCGGACGAAACGCCTCGCCGGTGGGCAGTTCGCCGCCGCCCGCTTTCGTCTTCGTCAGCGGCAGCCATTGCTTGGCGTCATTGGCATGTTTCATCTTGTTCCGTGAGGAAAGGAACGGCGCGACACAATACCAAGACCAGAGCGGCAAATGCAATGCCGTCCATTGCCGTCCATTGCCCAAAATGCGCACCCCCATCGGACGGCGGCGCGCGCGGAAAGATTACCGTCTGACTCCAAAAGGAGGAAAGTGCTTGACCTTGTCAAAGAACGGCTGGAAGAACTGTACCGCGAAGTGGTAACGCATGGAGGCCCAGTAATGAGCGACGCAACAACACAAACACTGCCGGCGAAAGGCATCAACTTGCTGCGGTTCCGACCTGTCCGAGCCTTGGTGTTGTGGCAAGGATTCCCCGGTCTCTTTCAGTTCTTGGTCTTGATGGTCTTCGTGATGCTGGCTGTGATCGGCTGGGGGCATTACACGCCGGCAGGCGTCAACGCCAAGCTCTACGCCAAAACCAACATCGTGAACCTCTTGATCTGGGGCCTCTGGTGGCCGGCGATTGTCTGGGTGACGTTCCTGTTGGGACGCGCGTGGTGCATCGTGTGTCCGCTTGAATTTGTTTCCAGCCAGGCGGAGAGGCTTGGCTGCAAATTGGGTTTCGCTCAGCGTCCGCTTCAGAGATGGTTGGCGCGGGGCAGTCTGGTGATTCTGTTTTTCGCGCTGCTGCAACTGCTCGTGCCGGGCGTCCAGATTCACCGGGTGCCGCATTACACCTCGCTGTTCCTCTGGATATCGCTCGCGTTGGCGTTTGCGGTCGGACTGTTCTTCAAGGACCGCGCGTTTTGTCGCGGGTTTTGTCCCGTCAACCTGCTGTTGAGCGCCTACGGGCGCGGCGGGATGCTCGCCGTGCGGCCTGCGGCGACCGGCTGCGGGGTCAACGCGCGGGCGTGTCCGTCGCTGCTGAATCCCGCCCGGCTGGACACGAGCAAGGATTGCCTGGTCTGCGGCGATTGCGTGAAAGCTGACGGCACGATGCAACTGCTGTTGCGCGCGCCGTACTCCGCCGCCGACGCTCGCGAGGCGCTCCCCTCCTGGCCGCTGACGCTCTTCGTGATGATTGTCTCCGGCTTCGTGACCTACGAACTGACCGGCGTCTGGAAAGCGGCCGGCAACATGTTTCTCTGGGCGCCGGCGCAAATCAGCGCGAGCGGCTGGGTGCAGGGGCTGTGGACAATTCTTGTCTGGCCGCTGGCAATGTGGTTGTTGCTCGGTGTCGTGACGTTGTTGACCGGTGGCGCGAACAATCTCGGCGACGCGTGGCGGCGATTGGCGTTGCCGATGGCGATCGTGGTGGCCGCCGGGCACATGGCCAAGAGCGTGGAGAAATTCACGTCGTGGGCGGGTTTCCTCCCCTATGCGTGGGCTGAGCCGACCGGCACGCAAACAGCGATCAAGATGAATGCGAAACTCATGGCGCAACCTGTTGCATGGTTGACCCCGCCGGTGTTGTCGGTCTGCTCGATGCTGTTGGTGGCGCTGGGCATCTGGTTGGCGTTGCGCGAAGCACGGCTGGCCGATCCCGAAAAAGGACGGCGGCGCTTTGTCCCCATCTTGCTGCTGGGCGGTTTCTATTTCTTCCTTGTGTTCGGCTGGAGCGGATGGCTCAGGTAACGGAGACGACCATGAAACTGCGCGACAGCGGAATGCCAGAAGAAGCGTATTGGGAAACGCTGTTCGACGTGCCGCTCATTCTCGACCGGCTTGGCGTGGATCACCGGCTGCGGGACGTGGTGGAGTTGGGTTGCGGCTACGGCACGTTCACGTTGCCGGTCGCGCGGCGCATTACCGGTGTTTTGACGACCTGCGATATTGACCCGGCGATGATTGCGCGGACACAACAACGCGCCTTGGACGCCGGTCTCACCAATATCCGGGCGATGGTGCGCGATGTGTTTGCCGATGGCTTCGGCGTGCCGGCGGACAGTCAGGACGCGGCCCTGCTGTTCAACATCCTGCACTGCGAAGAGCCGTCGCGCTTGCTCGCGGAGGTCGCGCGCGTCCTGCGGCCGGGCGGCATGGTGTTGGTAATTCATTGGCGCTACGACCCGTCCACACCGCGCGGCCCGAGCTTGGACATTCGTCCGCGCCCTGAACAATGCCGGCAATGGATGCTGGAGGCTGGCCTTACATTGCTGGTTGCTCATGTGGATTTGCCGCCGTATCACTATGGCATGGTCGGTCAAAAACTGACGGAAAAGAAACCATGAAATTGTTGGAACGCCTCGTCTCTTCACAGGTTCCGAAATCGGTGTTGCTCATTCGTTTGATGGTTGGCGCGGTGTTTCTGTCTGAGGGAATCCAGAAATTCCTGTTTCCGGATGAAGTGGGGGCGGGACGATTTGCCAAGATTGGCCTGCCGTCGCCGGGGTTTCTCGGTCCATTTGTCGGCTGCTTCGAAATCGTGTGCGGCGTGTTGGTGCTGCTCGGACTGCTGACGCGGCTCGCCAGCATTCCGCTGCTCACCATCATGGCCGTGGCAATCGCCACCACCAAGATTCCCATCTTCCTGAAGTCCGGTTTCTGGAAAATGGCGCACGATTCGCGGACGGACTTCTCGATGGTGATGGGCGCGATGTTCCTGCTGTTCGTCGGCGCAGGCGCGTGGTCGCTGGATGCCTGGCTGCGACGTCGGTCTTGCAAACAATGACAAACATCAACCATGAACGACGGCATCGCTTGCGCGAACTGGCTTTGCTGTTTCTAAAACTCGGCTCCATCGCGTTCGGCGGCCCGGCGGCGCACATCGCAATGTTCGAGGACGAAGTCGTGCGGCGAAGGAAATGGCTGACGCACGAGGAGTTTCTCGACCTGCTCGGCGCGGTCAATCTCATCCCCGGTCCGAACTCGACCGAGATGGCCATCCACGTCGGATACCGGCGAGCGGGCTGGGCCGGGTTGATCGTCGCGGGAAGTTGTTTCATCCTCCCGGCGGCGCTGATCGTCACGGCGATGGCGTGGGCCTACGTGACATTCGGCAAGCTCCCACAGGTCGAAGGACTGCTCTACGGCATCAAGCCGGTCATCATCGCTGTCGTCGTGCAGGCGTTGTGGCGGCTCGGCTGGACTGCCGTGAAAAACCGCTGGCTCGCACTGCTCGGCGCGGCGGCAGTGACGCTCAGCTTCCTCGGCGTGAACGAACTGATTGTGTTGTTCGGAATCGGCGCGCTGCCGGTGCTCGGTCGTGTGCGGCCGAAACTGTCGGTCGTGGAACCGTTCAGTCTGGGACTGATGTTGTTGTTCTTCCTCAAGGTCGGCGCGGTGCTCTTCGGCAGTGGGTATGTGTTGCTGGCGTTCCTGCGCGCGGATCTTGTCGGACGCTGGGGCTGGCTGACCGAGGGGCAACTTCTCGACGCCATCGCGGTCGGGCAAGTAACGCCCGGCCCGCTCTTCACCACCGCGACGTTCATCGGCTACCTGCTGGCCGGCAACGCGGGCGCGGTGTTGGCGACGGTGGGGATTTTCCTGCCGGCATTTGTGTTTGTGGCCATCAGCGCACCGTTCCTGCCGCGACTGCGCCGCTCGCCAGTGGCAGCCGCGTTTCTCGACGGCGTCAACGTGGCGTCGCTCGCATTGATGGCGGTGGTGACGTGGCAATTGGGGCGCGCCGCGCTGGCGGACCCACTGACCGTCGTGCTGGCAGCGGTGGCGGGACTGTTGCTGTTGCATTGCCGCGTCAACTCCGCCTGGCTGGTGCTTGGCGGGGCCGTGGTCGGCCTCATCAAAACCTTCTGCCAGTAAAACGCCATCTGACCCGCGAGTGCCCCCCGCACAGTCACATCGCAATTTCCGTTTTGAGTGAAACAATTGTTTCACTCAAAACGGAAATCCGGGTGCAGTTCAACCTTTGGGCAGGAATGTGGGGCAGGTTTGTAACCTGCCTGGTTGTAATTGAAGAGCAGGTTGCAAACCTGCTCCACATTGAGCGGTTGCCCAAAACAACGAACTGCACCCTTCGCTACCATGTTTCTTGCGTGATACCGGCTTGCCGAATATACTGCCCGTGTGCCAACGGTTCATCGAGAAGCTGGGTTTGTGTTCTACTTCTACGCAGAAGAAGGCGCCGAAGTGCGGCACGCTTTGCGGATCGCCGAACAACAACAAACCAAACTGCTGGAGGCATGGAATGAGTTCTTTGCGCGCGAAAGTTAAGAACATCGTCATCCGCCACGACACACTTCGCGTGGAACTGACCGACGGGCGCGTCATCAGCGCGCCGCTGACTTGGTATCCGACGCTGTTGCAGGCGTCGGCCAAACAGTTGCGCAACTGGAAGACCTGCGGTGACGGCACCGGTATCCATTGGCCCGCGCTCGACTACCACCTCAGCGTGGACGGCCTGTTGCGTGGCGCGCCCGAAGCTGAAGGCGTCACCCGGCATCTCTTGGCGCATGCTTGAAAGCGTAAATATGCATTTCTCGGAAAAAACCTAAGTGCGCGTTGTGGAGAGTTGACCCCGCGAATAGCAGGAAATTGCTTTTCGGAGGGGCTTCGCATCGTCACTCGTAGGGGGTATGGGTGCAGCGGTTGCGGCAGGGTCATTCTTGCGTCGGCTTCCATGCAGGCGGGGGGAGTTGCTGGTTCCACTTTTCCCACTGTTGGGTAAGTTTGCGGACTTTCTCGGGATACTCGCTGGCGAGGTCGTTTTCCTCGGCAATGTCTTGGCGGAGATTGAAGAGCCGCCAGGGACCTTGCTTGGCGATTTGGATGGAGCCGCCACGGGCCTCGCGGCCCTGCACAAGCTTCCACGCACCGCTACGCACAGCCCGCTGAGTGCCAAAGCGCCAGTAGAGCATCTCATGCGGTGACTCAGTCGTAGTGCCTTGGAAATGCGGCAGCAGATTCACGCCGTCGAGTTTCCACGCGGGGTCGGTCACGGTACCTGCAGCAGCGAGGGCAGTGGGTAGGATGTCGAGCGAGATAATGGGTTCGCGATAGACCACGCCTGCTGGCAGGCGCATCTTCCATTGCACAAGGAAGGGTACGCGGATGCCGCCTTCCCAAGTGGAACCTTTGCCCCCGCGCAGAGGCCGATTGTCGCCCACGCCGCCGGTGCCGCCGTTGTCGCTGAGGAAAAAGAGGAGAGTGTTTTCTTCGATGCCGCTTTTGCGCAAGGCCGCAAGCAGGGTGCCGACAGCGTCATCGAGCGCTGAAACCATGGCGGCGAAGGTGCGGCGCTTGGGATCGGCGATGTGGGAGAACTTGGCGAGCCGGGCTTCATCGGCCTCGTAAGGCGTGTGAACGGCGAAGTGCGGGAGGTAGAGGAAAAAGGGCTTTGCCGCGTACTCCTCCACAAAGGCGGCAGCACGGCGGGCATAGTCGTCGGTGAGATAATAGCCGGGTTCCCGCACCTTCACGGGTTGGGAGCTTTGTCTGGAGTCGATGAGCGTGGGCTGGAAGTAGTTTGCCTGCCCCGGCGAGCCGTAGAACAGATCGAACCCGCGCTTCATCGGCAGGTGCGCGGGAGTATCGCCAAGGTGCCATTTGCCGATGCAGCCAGTGGCGTATCCGAGTGATTTGAAATAGTCGGCCATGGTCTTCTGCTTCAAGTCGAGTCCCGCTTTCTCGCCGGAGTCGGTGACGGCGTCCGGGGAGACGAGGAACTCGAAGCCAAATCGGTTTTGATAGCGTCCGGTAAGCAATCCTGCACGACTCGGTGAGCACACCGGCGCGGTCACATAGGCATCGGTGCAACGGACGCCATTCTTTGCCAGAGAGTCAATATTTGGGGTCGGGATGTCGGTACTGCCGTGGATGGAGATGTCGTTGTAACCGAGATCATCGGCGAGGATGACGATGACGTTGGGCGGGCGTTTATCTGCGGATGCGCCTGCTGGCATGGCAGCCTGCGGTGCTACGGCGCGGCGCTCGATTTCCATGCGCTTCTTTTCCTTCTTCGCTTTTTTGCCTTCCGCGTCCTCGCTGTGGCCAATGCCGCGATGGGCGGGGATGCGGTCCTCCGGCAACAGCGCGGCCTCAAGTTTGGCGGCGACACCGGCGTGTTCCGGATCAGCGGCGAGGTTGTGATTCTGCGCGGGATCCTTGGAATCATCGTAGAGTTGCCGCGAACCATCCGGCCACTGGATGAACGTGTGCATCGCCGTGTGGGCGCTGCGACCGAGATCAAGCTTCCCTTCGCGTTTTTTACCACGCACCGCCACGGATTGCGCGGGATGTTCCCAGGGTGCGGCGGGATTGCGTAGCAGTGGCGCGAGGCTGCGGCCCTCGAGTCCGGCGGGCATCGGCAGGGCGCAGATTTCGGTGAGCGTGGGAAAGAGGTCCGCGAGGCTGACGGCGCGGGTGCAGGGACCACCGCTCACGTCTGGCGCACACACGATGAGCGGCACCCGCGCAGACTCGTCCATGAGGCTCATTTTTCCCCAGAAGCCGCCGTGCTGGCCGAGGTGGTAGCCATTGTCGCTGAGGAAGACGACCACGGTGTTGCGCCAGAGATCGAGCCGGTCCATCGCCTCCAGCAGCACGCCCACTTGGGCGTCCATGAAACTCACGCAGGCATAGTAGCCCTGGATGCGCCGGCGAGCTTCATCGATCGGCACATTGGCATCGTAAAAGGGCGGACGGGCAATCTCCGGGATGTCCGGCGGCGTGGTGCCGGTGGGCACGGTGATTTGATCCAGCGGATAGAGATCAAAATATTTTTGCGGGGCGATCAGGGGCAGATGCGGACGATGAAATCCCGCGCCGATGAAGAACGGCCTGTCACGATGCTCTTCCATCAAGCGGGCGACGAGGCGGGCGGTGATGCCATCCGGGTGCGCCTCGTCTGGCCGAGTGCGCAGGACACGGGCATTCGTTTCCTGATACAGTTCGGGATCATGCTGCGGATCGGTGACGACATCCCAGCGGATGCTTTTCAAAAACTCGGGCGTGTGGGTGATCTTGCCGATGCCAGCGGTGAAGTAGCCCTGCGCCTTGAAGTGCTCCGGCAGGAACTGAAAATCCGCGCCGAGCACGACCCGCGGATCCACGCCATTGCCGACGACCTGCGTGGTACGCGGCAGGCGACCGCTGAGGAAGGATGTGCGCGAGGCATTGCACACCGGGTAGTTGCAGTAAGCGCGGTCAAAGCGCCGCCCCATCGCGGCGAGCCGGTCCAAGTGTGGCGTCTTCACCTGCGGATGACCGTAACTGGCAAAGCCCGCATTGAGATCATCGGACACGATGAAGAGCACGTTGCGCTTCGGCTCGGCGGCGTGGGCACACTGCCCGATGGTCAGGAACAAAACGAGTGCCTGAAATGAGGCGAGGCAGGTGAGAAAAAGGAGGCGGGTTTCATTGCTGGACGTTACTTCACGGTTTGCCGGGCGCGGGTTGCCCGGTCCATTTCAGGACGACGAGCGCGTGCGTGTTCTGCGCGGTGACGAACAGGTGGCCATCGTGAAACACGAGGTCATGCACGTCATCCCCACCGCCGGGAAAGACTTCCGCCGAGGTGAAACGGCTGAGTTCGCGCGGCGCACTGGGGTTTGACACGTCAATGGCCTGCACCGTCTGTCCGCCACCGGCGAAAACAATCGTGCCGGCGATTTCAAGTCCGTTCGGGCCGCGTTCATCGGGGAAGTCCACGGTGCTGAGCAGACGCGGTTTCTCCGGTTCGCTGAGATCAATGACCGCAACATTGTTTCGGAGGTCATCAGCGCGTTTGCTGTTCTGCGAGAGCGAACTTCCGATATAGACATGTTTGCCGCGCGTCATCACCCGGTTGGCACCGGCCAGACGCGCGTGTTCGAGTCGTCCCACAAGCTGCCACTGCGACGGCGGCAGGATGTCGCGGGTCTTGGCATCGGCCACCCGATAGACACCCAAGCGGCCGGGCCGACTCTTGCTGCCAAACCCTTCCGGCGACACAACGACCAACAGGTCGCCACAAAACGCCGCGTCGTGCGGAGAACTCAATTCTCCGCTGTCCCGCGTCTCACGCGCTCCCAAGAACTTGATCGTGTCGGGCAGGGAAACGTCCACGGCGAAGATGTGGCCGTGTTTGTTTGCGCCAAACACAACATTGCCGAGGCGCGCAAAGCCGTTGATCGTGTCCACGCGCGGGCGCTCTTCGATTTTCGCCAGTAATTTCGGTTGCGCAGGCTGCGCCACGTCGAACAACAGTGCGTCCCGCGTGCCGACCAACAGGCGATCCTTACTCAACGGCATCACCGTTTCGGCGTCTTCGTAAGCCAGCGGGTCGCTCGCGAACCAGAGCACCTTCGGCGCGGCGGGTTGTCTCACATCCACAATGGCGACCGAGCCGCCCTTGCCCTTCTCATACGGATAAACTCCACTGCGGGGCACCGCGCGTGTTGTGAACCCCTTGCCTGCGACGAACGCTATGCCGTCGCGAATCTCAATGTCGTGTGCACCGGCGAATGCCTTTTCATCGTGCAGCACCGCGATAGCAGTGAGCGCGTCGCGAAGAGGCGGTAGTTCGCGGTTGCTCCCACTTGGGACGGATTCGGGATTGCCGTGCATGAAGACAATCGGCCGCTCCAACGACGGTATCTGCTGTGTCTGATTTCCACTCACAATTACATAAGGGAAATAGTCTTTGATGTTCGTGCGTTGGATTCGGCCTTCCTTGATCGCTTTGCTGGATTCCAGATTCACCTGGTCGGAGATGCATGCGATCAGCAGATTCTTCACATTGCGGAACGCATATTGCGAGCCGCCCGACGGCGGCGTGGCAATCCCGCCGTGTCCGAAGAGCCGCACCGTGTCACAGTCCTTTAGTTGCATGAAGCTGGAGTTGTTTTCCGTCTTGATGCCGAAAACCGTCATGTCTTTCACGCCCACCGCTTCACACTGGCTGTCCCCGCTCGCGTGCTGGGCATGAAGCTGGTAAAAGGCGATGGGTTCCGTGTTGTGGGAGAGAAGGATGTGGCGGTAGGTCTTGGCTTCCGGATGACCGCCGCCATGGATGAAGAAGTTGTACCAATTTCCACCGCCATGGCCGGTAATGAGGACGAGCGGTTTGTCGAAGTTCAATGTCTTGAAGTTCTTGGGATGGGGGCTTCCGTGTCCGAAGATGGCGAGCCGGTTGATGCCCGGCGACCGCAGGATGGAGGTCCCGCCGCATTGCCACCGGAGGGCGTAGAAATCAACGGTGTCGCCCGGCACCGTTTCTTCGGCGTGATAGGGAACACTGATGCCGACAAACGCAACGTAGGTATCCGCCTGCGCGTTGTCGGCGGTATCCACGAGCGGACGGGGATCCTTCGCGTTTTGCAGGTTCCCAAATGGACTGCGGGTCATCAGGACGGAAAGATGATGCGCCACGCCGACCAGCTTCGTGTTCGGCTTGAGCCGTAGCGTTTGCTGGAGGCAGTAGTAGCCCTTAGGCAGAAAGACGATTTCGTTTTCGTCTATGGCTTTCTGGAGGGCAACGGAGTCATCCGTCTTTCCGTCGCCGGCGGCGTTATAGGGCGGGAGTTTCACATTTCTGGCTCCTGCCGTTTCCCAAGTCGGTGCCTGCCGCGACCAGATATGGCGTGCGCGCAAATCAACGGGTGGTGACCCATGCGCGATCTGAATGAACGTGGGCGGGCGTTTTCCCTGAATGGAAGGATGTTCGCTGAACTGGTAGCCGCGATACGGGGAAGGGTTCACCGCCACGGCGCAATGCAGGAGGCGCAGCCATGTTCCACGGGCAGGTTCCAAGGGCTGTTCAGACGTGAGACGCGTGGCATTTTGTACATACACATTCTGAAAGTAAAAGCTCCGTTCGGCGGTCAGCACGGTATTTTTCGGCGACGGCTGCTCGAATTCAATCAGGCTGTCCACCAGACACAGTGAACTGTCAAACGGCGCACGCTCACTGTTCTTGTAATTGACAATCAACGGCCCGGTGATTTTGGATTGAATCCGCCAGCCGACACCAATGAGGGGGCCGCGGGATTTGTGCACCAGCGCTGCTTCCGTCTGACCAATCAGGGTGATATGCGCCATCACCGGGGTCGGTTGCGTCCCAGTGCCGTCCTCTGGAAACTCCGGTGGCCAGCCGCGCGTATCAATGCCGATTTTTCCGCCGAGGATCGTGAGGTTGTGATGGCTGCCGCCGCTGCCCGCCGCGCCGCGCATCCCGGTGTGGCCGTGTTCATTATAGATCGTGCAATCCTGGATGCTGGAGCCTTCCGCCGCCTGCATGCGGATGGCGATGGCGCCACGGTTGCCCGCGCCGATGGAGATGTCAATGTTGTGAAAGGTCTGGTTGTAGCTCTCGCCGGAATCGTAATTGCCGAATCCCTTGTCGAACGAGCGCTTGAGGATGTGCACGGCGATCTTCTTCTTGCTTTCATCGCCAAAGCCGGGCGCGTTCGGCTTGAGATAAATCACAGCGCGCCGTGCCGGGTCTTTCGCCGAGCCGATGAGCACGCACGCATGGGCGTGGGACGAGCCGATTCTGCCGCTCGTCTGCACCCGAAAATTCTGTTCACACAAAATCGTGTCGGAGATGACGTACACCCCCGGCGGGAAAAATGCCGCCATCTGATGGTTGCGGGCGAAGTTGACGGCCTTCTGGATGGCTTGGGTCGAGTCCCGCTGCCCCTGCGGATCGGCGTGGAACGGAGCCGCCGTGACATCCACAAATCCCAGACGGGCAAGCGACTGATTCCCGAGTTCAGGTGGAACCGCGAGGACAAGTCCGCCCCCCACTGGTTCGCGCACGAATGGATGGATGTAGGGCAGGAACTTGTTCAGTTCGGCGTCGGTCAATCCCTCCTTGGTCTTGATCTTCGCCCGCAATTCTTCCGGTTGCACCACCGTCGGCAACTTCGATTGGCCGGCAACATGAAGTGCAACGAGAAGTGCGGTTCCGGTCAGCCACAGTTTCATCGGTTCACAGCACCCAGCCGCTGCGGTAGTCGCGATGGAGGAGTTTATTGGCCGCGGCGTCGTTGGTGATCTTCATGTTCGGTCCGTCCCAAACCAGTTTTTTACCGGCACGCAACGCGACGTTGCCGAGCATGAGAGTTTCCGTGAGGACTCCAGCATGGTTGAAATTGGCGCCCGGCGCCGGGCCGCCGCGACAGCCCTCCACGAACTCGTTGTAGTGGCCCGGCGAGCGCGGTAACGTCTTCGGCGGTTTGCCGTAGGCTTTCATCTTCGCTTCAGGGATGATCCGGTGGCCGGAAATCTTGCCTTTCTCGCCGATGTAAATGACGCCGTTGCTCCGGCGATTGGGATGAAGTTCCTCCGGTGACGCCGGCGACAAGCCGCCGTCATACCAACTCAACTTCAACGGCGGATGGTTGCCACGCGCAGGAAACTCCCAGCGGGCGATCACGCCCAGCGGGTAAACCTCCGGGTACATCTTCGTCGAGCTGGCCTCGACGCAGGTCGGGTGCCGCAGGTCGAGCGCCTTCCATGCTGTGGAGAGCAGGTGACAGCCCATGTCGCCGAGCAGGCCGGTGCCGAAGTCCCACCAGTTGCGCCAGACCCAGGGATGATATTCAGGATGATAAGGTCGAACGGGAGCCGGGCCGAGCCAGAGGTCCCAGTCCAGTCCTTCCGGCACCGGCGGCGTGTCGGATGGACGATCCTGCAATGCCGGGTAATGCCAGAACCTCGCGCCCCACGCGACTTGGACTTCATGTACCGGGCCAATCGCGCCGTCCGCGATCATCTCGCGCACCACGAACGCTTCCTCGGTGGCTTGGCCTTGATTGCCCAACTGCGTCGCCACACCGGCGCGTTTCGCTTCCTCCGCGACGGCGCGCGCTTCGGCGACCGACCACGTCAACGGTTTCTCGCAATAAACGTGTTTCTTCTTTTTGAGCGCCGCCATCGTGATGACCGCGTGCGAATGGTCCGGCGTCGCCACCATCACGGCGTCAACGTCTTCCTTCTCCAGCAGTTCACGGTAATCCGTGTACACTTTGCAACTGCGATTCTTGTAATGCTCGTCCACGGCGCGCCGCGCCGGTTCGCGGCCACAGACCTGGCTTGCTTTGCCTTGTCCCCAGTTCCACGAAATGTAGCCGTCGCTTTCCTTGTTCACGTCGCAGACGGCGACGACCTGCACTTCCTTGAAATTCAGGAAGTTCATCAGGTTGATGGTGCCTTGTCCGCCGACGCCGATACAGGCGAGCGTGGTCTTCGAGTTCGGTCCTGTTTGGCCAAAACCGCTTGGCAAGATGGAGAACGCCGTAACGGCGGTGGTGGTGGCGAGAAATTCGCGTCGTGAGATTCTCGTTTTCATATTTCAGCAACTCCGGCTTCGCGCATTGCTTTGCGCAGATGAGCTAATGAGTCTTTGTAATCCTTCGTGCCGACGTATTCGAGCACCAGCGGCACGTTCGGAGTGTGTTTGGCGGCAAGTGTGACGAATTGTTTGTAGTCAATGTCGCCCTTGCCGGCAGCGACGCCGCGCTGGACGTGCACTTTGCGGTCCTTGGCGTGGATGCAGTCAATCCACGGCGTGAGTTGCTTGAACATCTCGTCGAGGTCGTTGACCTCGATGATGTTGGCGGCGTCGAGCAACGCGCGGATGCGGGGCGAGTTCACATTTTCGAGATAGGTTCGCAACCGCTTGGCGCTTGTGAAGAAACTCCAGTGCGACGGTTCCATCAACACTTTCGCATCGTGCTTCGCGGCGATCTCGCCAAGCTGGCGACCCGTGGCGACCATCTGTGTCCAAACTTGGTCCTGAAATTCCAGTGGGATGCGCGGCGCTGGGGCTTTCTCGTCGTGGAAGTGCCCGGCCTCGGTGATGAACGTGCGCACGTTCATGTGGCCGCCGACTTCCATCATCGCGTCGAAGTACGCGAGGTTGGCTTTGCGCTCGGCTTCGTCGGGATGAATGAGGTTGGTATAGACGCCGATGCTGTGAATCTCGATACCGGCGTCGCGGTATGGCTTCGCAATCTCCCGGCAACGCGCGGACGTCAAACTGGAGACATCGGCGCGGCTGTTGTATTTCCAGAACTTGCTGTCCTTCTGGCTGAGGAAAAGCTGGATGAGCTTGATGCCGGAGCCGGCAAGTTCCTTGGCAAGTTCGGCGTTGGTGAGTTCGCCGAAACCGAGCGTGGCGACGCCGATTCTCATGCCGGATGCGGCTTGGCTGGATCGTGGCAACATCGCGAGGGCTGCCGTGGCAAACATCTGTCCCAGAAAAACCCGGCGAGGAAAGGTGTGTCTCATGATGGTTGCGATTGTAGTGATCTTTTTATCGCTCTGCAAGCTGTTGTCTTGGCCCGTTTGATTTGCTTGCTTCTCTGCGTGAAGCTGGCATTGTAGAACTCACGTTGCGGTCTATCCGTTCATTGGTGTGTGCCCGTAGCTCAATTGGATAGAGCGTTGGCCTCCGGAG
>Ga0194112_10002126_pt1 | contig 28640 bp, 23 predicted proteins | sample TA2MahC400mmetaG_FD_146191 | JGI IMG/M metagenome (GOLD analysis project Ga0194112, IMG submission 146191) | Freshwater microbial communities from Lake Tanganyika, Tanzania - TA2015016 Mahale Deep Cast 400m | ecosystem: Environmental > Aquatic > Freshwater > Lake | place: Tanzania: Lake... | reverse complement strand
AACGTCTTCAGCGATGACGCGCTGCTGTTCCTGCGGCCGTTCGCCAGCATCGCCGCGCTGGCGATCGAGAACGCCCGGCTCTGCTCCGGCCTCGCCGCCGAAACCGGGAAGCTGCGTTCAGCCCTCGGTGATTGGCAGCAGTTCCCCGAGATTGTCGGCCGGAGTGCGGCCATGCGGGCCGTCTTTGAGATGATGGCCCGTGTTATCCCGACCGATGCGCCCGTGCTCATCACCGGCGAAACGGGCACGGGCAAGGAACTGGTGGCGCGGGCGATCCACTATTCCGGACCGCGCAAAGAGGCGGCTTTCGTCGCTGTGAACTGCGGCGCGATACCCGAGAACCTGCTCGAGTCCGAGCTCTTCGGGCACCGCAAGGGCTCGTTCACCGGCGCGGTGACCGACAAGCAGGGGCTGTTCGAGGCGGCGAACGGCGGCACCCTGTTCCTGGACGAAGTGTCGGACCTGCCGCGGCCGCTCCAACCCAAGCTCCTGCGCGCCCTGCAGAGCGGGGAGGTACGCCGGGTAGGTGACGTCGAGACCCACCACGTCAACGTGCGCGTGATGAGCGCGACGAACCGCGACCTCGGACAGCTTGCCGGGGAAGGTACGTTCCGTGAAGACCTATACTACCGGCTGAACGTCATCCCGATTGAGCTGCCGCCGCTGCGCCAGCGCCGCGATGACATCCCGCTTCTTGCCGGCCATTTCCTTGCGGCCAGCGCCAGGCGCCAGAACAAGAAGGTGGCCGGCATCGCCAAGCCGGCAATCGACAAGCTGGTGAACTCCTCGTGGCCGGGCAACATCCGCCAACTGGAGAATACCATGGAGCGGGCGGTGGTGCTCTGCTCGGGCGACAAGCTGACCGAGAGCGACATAATGCTCCCACAGCCCGCTGACAACGGCATGCCCATTGAGGGCACCGCCGCCCAGATCGAGAAGCGCGTGGTCCTCGACCGGCTGAAGGCGTTCAACGGCAACCGGACGCGGGCCGCGGCCAGCCTTGGCATATCGCGCCGGACCCTGCTCAACAAGCTGGCCGAGTGGAAGCGAGAAGACGAAGCAGGCCAGAAGCCAATTCCGAAATCCGAATGACGAATGTCGAATCAAGTCCGAATTCCGAAATCCCAATTGGGTATTATGCCTCATTCGGGCTTCAATCGGGCTTCGAGCTTCGAGTTTCGTCATTCACGGTGTTGAGCCTGGCGCAATGACCCGAGCTGAACGGTACGAAGTCGTGGAGACCATCCAGGAAGGGATGACGGCGGTCACCTACAAAGCCCATGACCGCGTCCTGGACCGGCCGGTCCTCCTCAAGGTCCTGAACCCACGGTTGGCGGCTGACTCAGACCTGGTCCAGCGGTTCCGCCGGGAAGCCCTGTTGCAGGCAAGACTGAAACACCCCGGCATCGTGACCATCTACGACTACGGAACCGAAGATGACTTCTACATCGCGTCCGAGTTCATCGAAGGCCGGACCCTGGAGGCGCTGCTCACGGAGAAAGGACGCCTGACGCTCGCCGTACTCACACCCATCGTACGGGAAGTCGCGCGCGCGCTGGCCTTCGCTCACAACCAAGGCGTAGTCCACCGCGACCTGAAGCCGGCCAATATAATGATCTCTGACTCCGGCGAGGTGAAACTGACCGACTTCGGACTTGCCTGCGCCCGCGACCTCGGGGATCTCACGCAGGAAGGATGCGTCATCGGCACTCCATCCTACATGTCGCCGGAACAAGCCCGGGGACTGAAGGTAGACACGGCCACCGACATCTTCGCCCTGGGCATCATCATCTACCAGGCGCTCGGCGGGAACAACCCGTTTGCCGCGGCAACCTATGCCGACGCGCTGAGCCTGGTGTTGAACCACGAACCCCGCGCGCTGGCGGAACTCGTGCCCGGGTTGCCGGGTGGTTTGAGCGAGTTCGTGGGACGGATGCTCTCCAAGCGCGCCGCCGACCGCCCGGGGTCGGCCCAGGAACTCGTACGGCTGTTCTCCGCACCGACGACCGCAGCCCGACAAGTGCGCCCACAGCGGCGTGCGGTTCTGGCGGCAGTGCTTGCACCGGCCATTGTGGCAGCCGTGGTCGTCCCGATAGTCCTTGCCCATACGCAGCGACGACCCCGAGGACTCGAGGTGGCAGCGAGGCCGATGTCGGACACTTCGCAGAACACGGCATCCGTGCTGCCAAACGCATTTGTCACCGTGCCGGAGACGTCGTCGGCAGCTACACAGGAAACAGAGGATCCAACGACGCGGGTGTCAGGCACTCGAATTCTCGAATTCTCGAATCCTCGACCCCTCCCCAATGAATGCCGGCTTCGGCTCCTGGTAACACCCTGGGCCCACGTCGCTATCGACGGCCGTTCGCTCGGCACTACTCCGCTTGCGACCGAGCCGATCCTGGCGCCGGGCCGGCACACCGTCACGCTGCGCCATCCGCGCTACCCGGAGGTAGGCCGGACCGTAGAGCTGGATCGCCCGAACTGCACGCTGGCCGTCAACCTTGACCGTGAGGTAGCCGAGCTTGACATCCGCGTCACCCCTTGGGCGGTTCTGGCGATTGACGGCCAGGTTGTTGACACCACACCCATGGACCGCCCCATCCGGGTCGTCCTTGGCAACCATGGAATCACATTGACCCACCCGGAACTTGGGGTCAGACGCGAGTCGCTTCATATTGACTCCGCCCGTATCTACCGACTGACATACGACCTGTATTCCAGGTCGGCACGGAACATGCTAGGAGGTGAGTGAGATGCTAGGTCTGCTGACGCTGGTCTTGGTGCAAAGCTGGCAGCCGTGCGTGCCCATGAACACGCCCGGCTACGCTTTCGGCTGCGCAGCAGTGGGGTCCCGAGTCTACGCAATCGGCGGGCTGGTTTCAGACTCGGTGCCGCGGAACCTGGTAGAGGCCTATGACGTCCCGGCTGACTCCTGGGTTCTGGACTTCGCCCCGCCTCCGGGACCGCGGTGGTTCGCCGGCTGCGCCTCGTTCGACAGGAAGATATACCTGATGGGCGGCACCGACGGCAACACCGACCTGAGCCGGGTCGACCGCTTTGACCCCTCAACCAACACCTGGGATACCGTAGCCCCGCTTCCCTGGCCTCGGTCATCCCTCGCCGGCTGTGAATACGAGGGCCGCATCTACGCAATCGGCGGATACTCCATGACACTGGGTTTCCAGAAGTCAGTTGCCCGGTTCACGCCCGACTCTGGCCTGGGTCGTTGGGACGTGGTTGACTCTCTCATCTCACGACGGGCCAACCCGGCGGCCGCTGTAGCCGCAGGCTGGATGTGCGCGCTCGGTGGAGCGTACTTCAGCAATCTATCGAGCTTCGAGTTCAACGGGGGGAGCGGCTGGGTGAAATCCATGCGATACATGCGCACCGCGCGCAGCGGAGCCGCGGCAATCGGCTATGGTGAGTGGCTCTGCGCCATCGGTGGTCAAAACAAGGACGGCCCCCTGAGTTCGGTCGAGATAGCCAGTATGGTGAGCGTCTTCGATCCTTGGCAGTACCTGCCGCAGATGTCTGTCCCGCGGGTCTTTTGCGGAGCGGCAGTTGTGGACACCAACGTGATAGTCATCGGCGGCCGGAGTGACCGCGGTGCCGAGCCGTCGGTTGAGAAAGCTGACGCATCGCTTTTCCCATCCGGTGTTGAAGAACCGCAGGCCCCGAGGCCGGTACAGAGGACTGCGGGTTGGGCGACGGTCGCGTGCGGGCACGTGCGCATAACCTGCCGTGATGCTTCCATCTACGATGGGTCAGGCCGCCTCGTATTCGCCGGCACCGGGCCGGTTGACGTCCAGCTGGCTCCTGGGGTCTACTTCGCGCGCGTGATGGGCGAAGACGACCGGTCCGTGACCGGCACAGTCACGGTCGTCCGATGATCTTCCTGCTGCTCCTCGCGGCCACCGGGCCGCTGGACAGCCTCTATCTGGCCGGCGACTACGAACGGGTCGCTGAGCTCACGCCTCTCGTCCTTGCCGACTCGGCCCGCAGCGCAGCGGATTCCAGCGCTGTCAATCAGACCTACGCCTTTGCCCTCGTCGCCTTGGGCCGCGCCGATGAGGCCGCCGCAGTGTTTCGCCGACTCCTCCTAGAACACCCGAATCTGACGTTGGATCCCGAGGCCGTGTCCCCGAAGATCCGAGCCGTGTTCGAGGCGGTCAAGGCGCAGACAGCTCTGCCGACACCGCCGCCCACACCCGTGCTGGCCGAGACCGTCTACCTGAGGCAATCGGTGCCGCTGTCGGTGATCGTCCCCGGGTTGCGCCAGATGCAGACCGGCCGCCCGGCAGCGGGCTATGCACTGGCCGGCGCCACAGCGCTGTCCCTCGCCGGACTCGTGCTCAGCCACTTCGCGTACAACGACGCCCGCGCTGACTACCTGCAGGCCTCCTCGCCGCAGGACATCGCCGACCGCCATCAAGACGCGAACAACTGGTCGCACGCCCGGATAGTCCTATCCGGGACGTCGGTGGCTTTCTGGCTGGTCGGCCTGATTTCTGCGCTGCGCTCCCCGTGAAGTAACTTGCGGGCCGTGTGCAACACCTGCACACACGGCCCTCCCACCTGCTGCCAGCTACAGTCGTGCAGCCATGTCTGTGCCTGAGACCGGAATCCAGTTCCGGCTGGCATGCGAGTTGCTACTAACACAGGCACGACACCGACTTACTCGCCTCCCAAGAGATGGCAGTCAATTGCCGCACCCGATACGGCAGCGGTGTGTGTGGCAAGACGGCCAGCCTCGGTGTCTTTCCCTACCAACTGGACCCCGCCCAGTCCTCGAAGTCCGGTAGGTAGTTCGCACCTCTACTCATAGAGGGCTCGGTCACAGAGAGGCGGTGCGACATCCCTGCTGCGCACCGCCTCTCTGCTGCATGAATTGGAAACTGACATGGGAGTGTGGATCTCGGCACGCAAGCCCACCGTGCTGACTTGCAGCCAGAAGCACCCTGGGGCACGGCAGACTTGCGGAGCCATCCAGCTCAAGTCGAGGCCGGGCAAGCAGAGCCAGACAGAGAACCTCCACCGTCGCATTGATCAACGCTTCCCGCGCTAGCCAGCTTGACTCCTCCCCACAGCACCGTATTCTTGTCCCGGCTCCCTGGATGAACACCATCTGCCTGCTGCTTTGCCTGCTGGCCCTGCCGGGTGCCGACTCCAGTCTCAGATCGAGCTATGCGCTCGCGGGAAGCAATGCCGGACAACTGAAGCTGGCCCTGTCGCGCCTGCCTGCCGAGCAACGTCCGGCAGCCGAGTTCCTGCTGCAAAACATGCCCGCCGTGGACCTCGCGCAGATGCCGGCTCCGATGCTGGAGGAAAACGTCGCGCTGGCGTTCAAGGCGCGCGAGCTACTGCCGTGGGGCCGGCGTGTGCCTGACGAGCTGTTCCGGCACTACGTACTCCCACACCGCGTGACGCAGGAGCCGTTGTCGAATTGGCGCAGGATGTTCTTCGATTCGCTCTACCCGCTCGTCCGGAACTGCACCACGATGACCGAAGCGGCGAGGCAGGTAAACACCTGGACCGGGCGCAAGGCAACCTACAAGCCGAATGCCCCGCGCGACCAGGGGCCGCTGCAGACACTGCTCTCCGGCTGGGGCCGGTGCGAGGAACTCGTCATTCTGTACGCCGATGCCTGCCGCGCCATCGGCATCCCGGTCCGTCAGGCGTACACGCCGTATTGGACCGCGGGCGACGGCAACCACGCCTGGCCCGAGATCTGGATTGATGGCCAGTGGTTTCCGGCGCACGCGTTTGAGGCGGTTGACTCGCTACACTTCCGGTTCAAGAAGGACACCATCCGCACCGCCTACGTATTCGCGGTCAGCTACGGCGTGCCGGAGAACGCTGAAGGCGTCTACCGCCGCGAGCCGGGATGTGCCGTTATCAACGTGACGTCCGACTACACCCCGACCGGCCTGCTGCGGGTATTCGCATCTCGGTCCGGCGAGGTGGCTATCGGTGTGCCGGTCTGTGTCTCAGTGTTCAACAGCGGCGCGCTCCGGCCGGTGGCGCGCGACACGACCGGCGATGACGGCTGGTGGTCGATACCGACTGGTGTCGGCGAAGTCTGCGTCACCGCCGGCTACCGATCAGACTCGTGCGGCGCAATCGCCCGGATAGTAGCCCGCGAGACTACGGACATCCGCTTTGACCTCGACGACCCACAGCAATTGCCCCCGAAGTTCTGGCTCTGGTATCCGCTGCCCGAACCATGATTCTGTGAACCACGGATGAACGCAGATAGACGCAGGCATGGTTCCGAATCTGGGACACCCATCGGCGTCGATCGGCGTGTATCGGCGGCTGGTATCCGATGCCGAACCGTGAACCCCGGATTTGTGCCACGGAGCACACAGAAAAAACTGAGCGCAGGGAACCGACTCCGGACCCCATCCGCTCTGTGGCCTCTGTGGTTGTCCATTCTGCTGCCGCTCGCGATGAGCGCAGTTGCCCAGCCGTTCGCCTCGCCGCAGGACTCTGCCCTGCTGGCGCTGGCCCCCGACTCGCTCCGCCCTGCCTTTGCTGAGGCGCTGGCCGACGCCGGTCAGAACTGGGACGAGCTGGCATTCGCCGTCGCGACCGTGCAGCCAGACCGCCGCGCAGAGGCGGTCTGGCTCATCAACTCAATGCCACACCTCGACCGGCTTGAGATGACCCGCGCGGTGCTGGTCGAACACATCGAGTATTCACATATCGGCATGACAGCCTTCAAGTATCGCGCACCCGACTCGCTGTTCCGCAACTACATCCTCACTTACCGGATCTCCGACGAGCCGGTCACGGCCTGGCGCAAGCTCCTCTATGGCCGCTTCGCCCGCGCGGTGAAGAAATCCAGGACGCCCGCCGCCGCGGCTCGAATCGTCAATCTCTGGCTTGCCGGGCACATCCGCCCCGTCAAACGCGGCTTCTTCGGCCCGATGAAGTCGCCCGAACTTGTGCTCTCATCCGGATCGGGGACGAACGAGGAGATAGCGGTGCTGGCCGCGGCCATCCTCAAGTCACTCGGAATCCCGAGCCGCCGCGTCAAGGTTCCCTGGCTTGGTGCGCAGGACAGTGATGCAAGCTGGCTCGAAGTCTACAGCGACGGGAGTTGGCTGCCCTGCTACCCGCTTGAGCCGAAGGCATTCGGAGACTTCCGCTGGCTTGAGCGCGAGCATGGCAACAATGTCACCGTTGCAGTCGCGACGTCGGCATTCGGCCAGCAACTTGTCACTCCAAGCTACACCGCGGGCGCCCGGGTTCGCATCCGCCTGACCGCAGCGGGTGTTCCGCTGCCCGGCTTTGAGGGCTTCGCCGTCAACGTATTCAACGCCGGTGCATGGCGGCCAATGGACGAGCTCAACACGGTAACTGATTCTCTTGGGAAGTTCGACTGCTACCTCGGCAACGGAAACTTCCTCCTGATCGCCGGCCAGCGCGACCCACGCGGTGACCCCTACGTGGTGACGCGGGAGCTGGAGGTCAAACCCTATGCGGCAGTGGATATCACTCTAGACTTGACCGTGCCGGTGACGCCCGCGCCCGTCTACTCCAGAACACCGGACTTCACAAACCTCCTGCCGAACATTGCCGGAGGCATCTCATCCACTCTTCCTCCCAAAGACAGACCGGGCGTCGTCATCCGTTTCGACCCAGCCCTGTCGGTCGCGCTCCCGGCGTTCAAGGCGGCTCAGCAACTCCACGAGAAGTACGAGAAAGAAGGCCTCTTCGTACTCGGCATCGCGCACGCCCCCTTGGATGCAGCCAGATCATTCGCGACCAAGAACGCACTCACCTTCACCATCGCATGTGAACCCAACACCAGAACGGGCGTGCTCGACACCGATGACATATTGACCCTGTACAACAAGAAAGGCGCTATCGTCTTTCGGAAAACCCGGCCGGGAGCGGGCGACATCAGTGAACTGAACCGCACGGTTGCGGCAATGCTCAAGTAGCCGGTAGTCTCTGGCTACCAGCATCCCCGCTATCGCCGCAGTCGAGAGAAAGGAGACAGCCGTGAACAGCCTCGCAGCGCTTGCGGACCGGGTCGAGCAGAGACGGTACTTCGGACTGAGGATTACCGCCCGCGAACTCCTTGCCGCGGAGCGGAAGATCGCCTCACGGCAAGGCCTGCCTGGCTCATATGCCGGGATGTTCGCTCCGACCAGGCAGGACTTCCGACACGGAATCCGCGTCTTCACAGGTGAGGTAGTCCGCTCCGGTGCCGCAACCTCCCACATCCTCGGCGAGGAATGCTGCCGGCTCCTGCTGAAACTCGGCGTCAAGGACAGGCAGGTTTCGGCGGCGCTTGCTCGCGCCGAAGCAGGGATGCAGGAGCGGCTGGACTCATGCGAGCGGATTCACGCCCGACACGTTGGCTTCTACTGCTGCGGCATCTGCACGGTGTCGCTCTGGCGCCACCTGGCCGCGGGCGGGCTGGATAGTGCGGTGCCGCGGTTCCGAGACGGCCTGCGCGTGCTGGCTGACTGCCGCTCCGACAACGGCCGCTGGATTCGGTTCCCTTTCTTCTATACCCTGCTGGCCCTCAGCGAAATGGACCCGCCCGAGGCTCGAAGGGAATTGCGCTGGGCCGCGCCGGCGGCAGAGCGCAGCTTGAGGGCGCTGCGCGGAACCGGTACCTACCGATGGCGACGGCGGGCCGTGCTCGAACGGGCTCTCGCCCTCGCCGGTTAGCAAACCATCGGGGCCCGGCAGGCGGGCAGTCCAGCGCCAGACTCGCTCGGAGATTTCCGCAAACGTCCGGTAGCACAAGGCCGGCAGGCATAGCGCCTGCCGGCCTCTCTGAAATCGGTGGTGGATCTACTCTGCCTTCACAACCTTGCTGGTAAGGGTCACTTCGTCGGCCACCAGCCGCACGAAATACGTGCCCTGCGCCACAGTCCTGCCGCGTTCATCCGTGCACTTCCAGTCCGCATTGTGATAGCCTGCCTGACAGGGACCTGAGGCTACGACCCGGACCAACCTGCCGGAGGCATCGTAGACCTCGAGCCGGATAGCCGCGCTCCTGGGAAGACCGTACTGAATGGCCACTCGACCAGCGAACGGGCCGTTGCCCGTCAAGGTCACTGTCCGCGGCAACCCGGGTCCCTGCTCGGTCGCGCTGATGCCGACGTCGGCGACCTGGACCGAATCGAACACCGCGTCGTTGGCCGGAATCACGTCCAGATTCATCGCAGTAGAACACACGACGCTGTAGGTGCCAGACACACTCAAAGTACAGGGCTTGAATGTGACCAACCCCAACGTGTCATTCGTGCGTACGGTGTCCTCGTAGAACGTGCCGATGCGGAAGATGACCGGGAAGCTGTCGGGTGCGTTGCCGAATCTCCGCACTGTGGCGGCGGGAATCACAACGGTATCTTCCGGCACGACACCGGGTGGCGCGGTGATACTCTGTACCCCCACGTCGCGGACACGTCGGAAGACCCACTTCCAGAACAGATTGTTGGTCACAATCTGGTCGCCAGTCAGCATCGTACTACACCTGACCGTCTGCGAGCCGCGGACCGCCACGGGGTAGTCGGCAAACGTGACCTCGAGCGAATCGCCGGCAGCAAGAGAATCTACCTGCACCGTGTCGCTGTACAAGCTGCCGAGCCTGACCCTGACCGGGAACGATTGCATCACCAGCCCGAAATTGCGGACCCAGGCCTTGACCGGAACGACGGTGCCGGAATCTACTGTGTCAGGCGGAGCCGTGAAGCGCACCGCGCCAACATCGGTCGTACGGATTATCACCTTCACGGAATCCGAGCGCGCATTGTTGGTCGCGTTTGAATCGGCGGCCAGGGCCGTGCTGCAACGCGTCACCAGTGTTCCCAGCGGACTCGCTGTCCAGTCGGCAAACGTCACCAGCGCCGAGTCCAGCGACGCGAGGTTCGTGACCTGCTGAGTGTCGGCGTACCCGCCGCTGATGGTGAAAATCGCCGGGAACGAGATCGTGTCCGTCCCGGTGTTGCGCACCATGGCCTGCGGCTGAAAGACAGCACCTGAGTCAACGATAGCCGTGGGTGCGACGACCCGCATCGTCCCGGCATCTTTCGCGAGAGTAATCACATGACAGGAATCAAGAACCAGATTGTTGGTCAGCACCTGGTCGAGATTCTGCATCATGGTGCAGCTAACCGCGAAAGTCCCGAGCGAGTCCGGAGTCCAGTTGGTGAAGCTGATTGTGCGCGATGTACCTGACGCCATCCCATTGACGAAGGAGCTTTCGCTGTAGAACGTCCCGATGCGGAGCCTCGCCTGGAAGTTGGCGTTGCCCGTACCATGGTTGGTCACTCTCGCTTGGGGCGTGACCGTCACGCCGAGATTGACGTTTCCCTTGGGCGTCATGATCGAATCCACCCCCATGTCGCGCACGCGGACGGTGAACGTCCGGGTGGCACGGTCATTCGCCGTGCTCTCATCCGGCGCCAGCTGAGTCGAACACCTGGCCGTCTGAGATCCCCGCTGGATGGCGGGCCAGGTGTCAAAAGCAACCGCCAGAGATTCTCCGGGGGCGAGACTCGTCACCGTCCTGGTGGACGAGTAGAAGGTGCCGATCGAGTATAGCACCGTAAACGTCGCAGTGCTGTCGCCGTAGTTGGCCACCACGGCACTCGGCTCGATCATGGCGCCTGAGTCTACGGTCCCGGCCGGGATCACGATTCTCCTGGTGCCGACGTTCCATTGAAGTCCCAGCGCCGGCCCGGCGATACAGACCACTGCGAACACAATGGTCGCGAGCTTGAGCGGCGCGTACCATCGGCCGCGAACGCTGCCCGGACTACGATACTGACGAACCATCTGTCCTCCCTACCTTGCTGCTGCTTGATGTGCCGAAGCGGACCGACTGCCGCCGTCGCCAGCCCTGCAGCCGGATCCTCCTGACCGAGCCTTCCGTAGTGCCGTCACTGCGGTCCGGTCCCGGGCAGTTCCGCACCGGCAAAAAGACCCGAATACAATACACGGCGGCTATCCGCGTGCAAGTTCTACCCAGGTCCGGCCCGACCGGCGTCGTCCACTCGCACGGTACAGTCCGCGTGCCCGTTTCAGCGTCGCCAGTTCCGTGGCACCCGGAGAGCTCGGCTGTGTTACCATCGGATGTGAGCAAGCACCGTGCCAACCGGCTCGCGTCTCGGCCGTGCCTGAGACTGGACCGGACTCCGGCCGACTGTCGCCCGACGCAGACGCGGCGCTGTGCAATAGCTGCGCAGCAATGACCCGGCGATTCCTGCTCGTGAAAAGGTGGATCGAAGAACCTGACTACTTTGCTGCTCGCAGACGGATCTCCTGCCCGAACTGCCGGCCCGCACCCGGCTCGGCGAGCATTTGTTCGTCCCATAGCAGCACTGACGGAAACCGCCGGCGCGCCGCGGCGGCAAACCGGCCGGCCAGCCTGACGGACAGGACGCGACCACGGGGGTCGCAGACCGTCGCGTCGCGAACGGCGCAGGATGGAGAGTGGGACTTCAGCAGGAACGCATCCACATCGAGTCCGGCGAGGAACCGCTGACCGAAAGCCCGCAACTTCGCGGTCAGGTCGCGCCCGGTTCGCGCCTGTACGAGCCGGACGCCACCAGACGTCCTGACCAGTCTGATCGGGTCACGAGGAACACCAAGCCCGATCTCCATCTCGGGACACACCGGCACGAAACTCACCATCTCCCCCAACCTCCGGACGGCGGGCGAGGATACCGTCTTGCCGTCGTAGCGGCAACGCTCGCCCAGCAGACAGCGACTGACGACAACGACGGGACGACGGCCTGGTGCTTCGAGCTTCATGAACGGGCAAGGTGTACAAGGGACTCCGGAGTGTATGGACCGCCGTGGGACGCAAGGATGGTTGAGGGTCTGAACGCAATGACCTTGTTTATGCTTGCGATTGAGTCCTCACGACTTGCCGACCAGAACGCGATTGCCGGCGGGCCGAAGGCCATGAACCGCGGCAGGACAAGGTCACCGACAATCGCCTCGCCGGATTCCAGCGTAACCAACACTGAACCCCGGCTGTGACCGGGCGTCCAGATTACCTCGCCCGCGACCCCGCAGGGACGCAGGTCGGACTCGTCTTCCAGCAGGACATCCGGCTCCACGCACGCGTCTGCACGCACGGACTCCGCATCGAGCCGATGCACTGCGACAGGCGCAGGGATGGCCTTCTTCAGTTCGGCCAGACTGCCGATGTGGTCCCCGTGCGTGTGAGTGATGAGTATGAGACCGACATCTTCGGGCTTCACATCCTGATGATTGAGCCCGTCCAGTATCCGGCTGGCGTTGCCTCGGGTGCCGGTGTCAACCAGCACCGGCCGCTTCCCGGTCAGGAGAAACACCTTGATCATGCCGAGAGAAACAGGCATCACACCGTTCATGCCCACAATCCTACCGGCACGAAGCCGCCAAGGTCAAGATTCACAGCTTGACGGGCCTGCGTGTTGCCCGGTCCTGGCCGAAGAACTGCGCGGCTCAGAAGTGACTATGAGCCGCGCTCAATCCGAATCCGGTCCTGCGCTACCGCTCCGCGGCTACCACCAATGGTCGTCCCATGGCTCACCGCCGATGCCGTTGCCCGAGCCGTCAAGCTGTACGCCCACCAGCGATTTCACCGCCCGGCTGACAAAGGCCCTCAGTCTCCCTTCGAGGGGTCGTGAGAAGTAGTAGTAGACCCTCGTGTAGTTGCCGGGCGCGTCGTTCGTCAGCACCAGGCTACCCGGGACATACCCCAGGTCGTCGAAGACGCGGACGTTCTCCGGGGTGAGGGTAGCGGTATCCATGAGGACGGTGAAGTTGAACTCGACGCGGTCCGCGTAGTCCCACGCCTCTACCTCGGGCGGAGCCACCGTGTCGCAGAGGAAGTAGGAGGTCAAGGTGGGTTCTGCTGCCTCCGGGCCATCGTAGTCGGTATCGAGGTTCAGCAGATAGGCAGGCGTGTTGGCCGGCGCTTTGCCCTTGACCGTGGACTCGAGGATGGTGAATGTGTAGCGGTGACCGTACGAAAGGCCGGCGGCCGGCATGAACGTCACATGGTAGGGAGAGACCGAGAAGGGAGTCAGGATGACCGGAGCCCCGTCGTCCCGCACCAGCTTGAAGTTCGAGAGGACCAGTGTGGTCGTGTCCATCTCCGAGGTGAACCACACCGCGACTGCAATGAGCGTGTCCGCCATCCGAACCGTGTCGGGGTCTACATAGTCGATGGTCGGAGGCCGGGTCGGGACGCAGGAGTTCGCGCTTGAGCCCTGGGTGTAGAACGTGGTCAGTGCGTCATCGTAGGGGCTGCCGTCGGCCTTGCCGTTGCCGTTGCCATCCAGGGATGTACCCCAGCGGTTCCTGGCGAGGCTCGACGACAAGGTCAACAGGAATGCCGAGTTCGCGGTCCAGGCGAGATGCCGAATGTAGAGCCTGCGCGCGTCCGCGTCATAGCTCACGTCGAGACCGGTCACGACCTGGCCGGTACTCGTGTTCGTGACCTTCGCGCTCTTCACGACCGAGTCAGGGTCCATGTAATCCGAGAATGCGACCACCACGGTCGCCTGAATCCCGGTAGTTTCCGGTTCGTCGTCCGCGAGCTCGTCCCGGTACGCCGGCTCAGTCTGCGCTACTGTCGGCAGGTTGCCCGCGCCGGTTCCCAATGGCAGGTTGGTGTCCGGGTTCAGCGGGTTGTCGAGCTTCCTGCATCCGAGGATGGCGAGCACGAGCAGCGGTACGAGTATCACCCTTCTCGACGGCCCTCGAACGTCGGTTGCCCGCTTCCGGCTACTCGTCATTCGGAATTCGTCATTCGTCATTCTCATGGTCGCCTCCTAAAACTTGAGCGTGACCGAAAGCCGCCAGTAGCGCAGGTCGGTCAACCGGGAGAAGCCCATCAGGTCAATCTGGAGATTGTCTATCGGGCTGTACCCGATCCCGTAGGTCAGGCCGGTAGAGTAGGTGACGCTCTTTCGGGTCTCGGACGAACCCGGGTTCTGCTGCGCGTCGCCGAGCCGATCCGAGAACGTGCTGTCGCCGTAGATCGTATGAGTGTATTGCGGCGAAGACGCGGTCAGTTCCTCAACCGTCGTTTCGTCCTTCCAGGTCATGGTCGGACTCGCGCCCAGCCGCAGGGCCAGCGGCTCCACGACCTTGAACTCAACTCCAACCGGCGCGGTGAGCACGCGGTCCGTGCCCGTGGTTCGCGTCATCCACTCCTCGGCGAAGGTCGTGGTGCTCTGGAAATCCTCGCGCCCGGAGATCGAGTCGCCGTTGTCGTATGCGTAGTAGCTGCGCTGGGCCGTGCTGTCCTCAAGCGAGTCCTGCCACGCGTCGGCGGCAAATCCCAGCCCCAGCCCGAGCCTGAGCCGGGGCGTCACCGTGAAAAGCTGCCTGGTGCTGACCGAGATGCCCTGGCGCATCTCCCGGCCGCGATACTTGTGCAGGGTCGTATCGTAGCCGCTCGCCGTGCCCGGGTGGCAGAAGCTGTCAATCCGGCCTGCCTCAAGACCGCCGGCGTCGGCCCCAACTGCCAGGCTCTGCGTATACGCGCGGAGGTAGAACCGGCTCTCGATTTCGGGCTTCGGCAAGTAGAACAGGGATGCCACTCCGCCAATTCGACTGCCGGCGTGGGGTATGTCGGCGGTATCAAGCATCTGCTCGCGACTGAAGTCTACAATTGACGGATTGGCCGGACTGCGGTCGCTACTCGACCAGCCCCGGTAGTCATGCCTCTCTTCGTTGACGAGTGGCGCAAAGCTGCCGAGCACGCCGAGCCGGACAGTGCTGAAGTCGTACCAGCCGTTCACTATGATGTTACTCTCGGTCACCCGGCTGCGGTCGAAACCAACGAAAGTGTCATTCTCGCGGTAGGTCAGCATCCGGTCGACGAGGCTGGAATCGCGCCGGTCGAAGGTGTAGTTGCGTGCGGGATCAACGGACTGGCTGGAGGAAATGCTGGGCGCAAACGCCGCACCCAGCCGCAGACTGCCGGCCTTGTAACCGACGCCGAAATAGCCATGGGTGGTTTCGTTCTCGTTCCAGGCTTCGGCAGAAGTCACGTCTTCGCGCTTGTAGTCGTAGGTTCCATTCGAATCAAGGTCCAGGAGTTCGGTGTGGATCGCCCTCCCCTCTCCCAGCAACTCGTCGCCCGCGCTGTTGGTGAGTCCGGTGGCGAGCGGGTCATGGTTCGCGAAGCGATCGAAGAGCAGCCCGGGGTAGATCGGCGCCGTGAGCGAAGTCGAGCCGCCGAGGAGAAAGAAATCGTTTGTCGAGCCCCTGAACTGCTGGTCGTTGCCGGACACAAGGTTCGACAGCGCGGTATAGACCCTGTCTCCTCTGATGAGCGGGATGCGAGCCGGTTCGAACAGCAGGTCGTAGTCATCCGCCCACAGACCCGCGGTTGATTGGCTGCGGAACGAACTGGGCACATAGGCCGCAGCCAGTCCGCATAGAACCACGAACAGGACAGTGAGTCGCATACGCCTCCTCTTCTTTGCGGTCGCCGAATAATACCTCGCTGCTGACGCGTGTCAAGCGCGAATCGCGCCTGGCGTACGCGAATGGCGCCCTAGGGCCATCTATCCTCTTGGCTTGACTAGAACGCGTGGCTGTGCTAGATTCTCGCCACGCGCCCGTAGCTCAGATGGATAGAGCGGCAGACTCCGGATCTGCAGGCCACGCGTTCAATTCGCGTCGGGCGCTCTGCCGGAACAGGAATCCAGGATTCGAGGATTCTGGGATTCCAGTGTCCGGACACTCGACACCTTGAGCCCTTGACCCCTTGACTCCTACTGGAGGTCCCTTGGATTTCTACGATGTTGTCCGCAGTCGACTAAGCATCCGCGCCTACAAGCCCGACGCCGTTCCCGAAGAAGTGCTGAACCGCATTCTTGAGGCCGGTCGCCTCGCCCCGTCGGCCAAGAACTACCAGCCGTGGAAGTTCATCGTCGTCAAAGACCCTGCAATCCGCCAAGCGCTCGTCCCGGCCTGCAGAGGCCAGGGCTCAGTCGGCCAGGCACCGGTCGTCATCTGCGGCTGCGCCCTTGACGCGCAGGTGTGGAAAGGGATGGGCGGCTACTGGTCAGCCGAGGCAGTTGACCTGACGATAGCCATCGAGCATATGATCCTTGCGGCCGCGGCCGAAGGCCTGGGCACGTGCTGGATTGGCGCGTTTGTTGAGGCCGAGGTCAGGAAGGTCCTGGCGATACCCGAAGGAGTGAAGCCGATTGCCCTCACTCCGCTCGGTTATCCCGCGGTCGAGGCCAAGCCGCGCCCGCGCAAACCGCTGTCCGAGATCGTCTGCTACGACCAGTACCAGTAGACCAGAGACGTCAGACCAGCGACCCTGCACCGTCTCCTGGATTTATCTTCGTGTCCTGGTGCCTTTGCGGAGAGCATCTGGTCGGGACTTCTGCCTTCTGACATCTAGCTTCTGACTTCTGACTTCGGCTGGCTCTCTCCGTCAAGCTCTCTCTCCATTATCACCGCGTCTTCGCCGTTCTCGTAGTACCCTTTGCGCAGGTAGGTCGGCACGAACCCGCGTTCGGCATAGAACTTGCGGGCAGTTGTGTTCGAGACTCGCACCTCGAGGTACATGGATCCGGCCTTGCTTCGCCGGGCAAAGGCCACGACCTCGTCGAGCAGCTTGCCGCCGACTCCCTTGCCGCGCTCAACCTCGCTCACGGCCAGGTTGGCGAGGTGCGTCTCCTCCGCGCCCCAGGCTACGGCGTAGCCCAGAATAACGCCCTCATCCTCGGCCACGACGGAAAGCCCCTGCGACCGGTCTAGGTCGGACAGGAAGAAGGATCGCCGCCACGGGCTGGCGAAGATGGCCTTCTCCAGATCCATCACCTGGTCGAGGTCGGCTTCGGTCATCGGCCTGACTGTCACGTGGAAGATAATGCCGAGTACCTTGCCGGTGTCAAACCCGCGCAACCGCGCGAACCCTATGCCGGTTCGACGGTTCTCCCCGCTGCCAATTCGCGGCTCAGTCCAGAGGCGGACATCCTGAGGCGGCCCGATTTGCCCGCGCAACAACCGCGGCCGCTGGCGCTTACCCATTTCCTTCGGAAGTAACAGATGATCTGATGGCTCATCTGACGCTGATCGCTCACGTCCAGTTTCGAATATGTCCTCCTGGAATCAACCCCCCGAGTTGTTCTAACTTCTTCATTAGTAATTGGTTATTAGGCATTGCCTCTCCTCCCCTACCCCGTCCCCCCGGCTGTTCTGGAGGCAATCGCCGAGGCTGCCCGGAAGGCAGTTTCGGTGATTGCTCAGCCGGCTGTCCGGAGAGGAGTCTGGAGAGCTACCTGGACTGCTGTTCGGTCGGCTGCTCAGAGGTCTATCCGGAAAGAAACTCGGCGATCGGCCCGGCGAGTTGCCGGGAGATCAGCTCTCCAAGCTGCCGGACAGATCGTCCGCCGAATCGCTCAGGACGTAATCCGTAGGGCAATCCGACACGCAGTTCGGAGACCTGCACGGAGAATAGCTGGGAGAACCGCACGGCAGGTTCTATGGGGAGTTCCTCGGCCGGCTCGCTACCGCGCGATCACGACCTTGATGACGCTTGACGCATCATGCCTCACGCTCGACGCCCGGTCGCACGATGCGAAGCCTGCCGTCCGACGGCAGAAGTACACCCCCGGCGCCAGCGCCCGCAGGTCATTCGCGCCCGGACTCAGTTCCATCACCCTCCGACCTCCGACATCCAGCAAGCTTGAGGCTTGCGGCTTGTGGCTTGAGGCTTGAGGCAGGAACAGCACGTCGCGCACGACCGTGGCCTCCTGCATGTGGTTCCTGGCTTGGGGCCTGAAGCCCTCCGTAATGCCGACTGCCGCGCTATCGCCGATGACGGTCAGGCACGACCCACCGTTGTCAGCGACGTAAGTACGGCCGTAGAGCGTCGTCAGCACGGCAACCGGGGTGTAGTCTGCCGGGAATGTCGCCGTAACCGTGTTGGTCGAGCAGTCGATTACGCTGACGTCGTCGCTGAGCTGGTTCACGCAATAGACCTTGCCGTTGAACGAGTCCACTGCCACCGCGACCGGCATATCACCGACTGCAATAGTTGCCACGACGCTGTCGAGGATCACGTCGATCACGGTCAGGTTATCGCTGGCCGAGTTCGCCACGTACACGAGGCGCTGGTCGAGTCCGCCCGCGTAGCAGACCGCTGCCACCGGCGATGTGCCGACCGGATAGGTTCTGACCACAGTGTCATTGAAGGGGTCGATTGCGCTGACGCTGTTGCTGCCCGAGTTGACAACCAGTACGTACAGACCCGGCACTTCGGCAAACGCGACCGGCCTGGCGCCGACCGCAAGGGTCTTGCGCACATTCAGCGATTCGTACCCGATGACCGACACCGTATTGCTGTTGGTATTGGCACAGTACACCTGACCGAGAGACGACGAGGCGCACAGGGCGCGCGGGTTGCTGCCCACCGGCACTGTGGCGTCCACCGTGCAGTTCTGGCCGTCGATCACGGTCACCGTGTTGCTACCGCTGTTGGCGCAGAAGACCTCGCCATTGTACCACATCACCGCCGCGGGCCGCAGACCAACCGGCACCGTGGCGACGACATCAAGGTCACGACCGTCGATCACAGTAACGGTGTTGCCATCGCGGTCCGCCGTGTATGCCCGGCGTATCCCGGTGCCTGAGCAGATCGCTGACGGGTAGGCACCGGCTGCTACGTTCCCGAGGACCGCGTTCGTCGCCGGGTCGACGACGGAAACCGAATTGCTCCACTGGTTCGCGCAGTAGACCCGCCCATCAAATCCGGGCGAGCCTCCAAAGGCCAGCGCTCCGGGCCAGCAGCCAACGGTGACGGTATCCAGCACGGCCATCGTCGCGGCGTCAATAACCGAAACGTCGCAGCCGCGCCAGTTCGCCACGTACACGCGGTTGGAGACCGGGTTCCAGGCGATTGCCCACGGGTAGTTCCCGACCGGAATCGTGCCGATAACGGAATCGGTAACGCCGTCCACGACGCTGACGCTGCTGCCGGACTGGTTGGCGCAGAAAACCCGGTTGTCGAGCGAGTCCCAGCAGAGTGCGGTCGGCCGATCTCCTACCGCAATGGTGCGTATCACGCTGTCTCCGGCACCGTCGATCACGGTCACGTTGTCAGTGGTCAGGCTGCTGCAGTAGACCTTGCCGGTCACCCGGTTGCAGATAAGCGCGCTCGGCATGCTCGGTACGGGCAGCGTCGCGAGCACCGCGTTTGTCGAGCAGTCGATGACCGACACCGTGTTGCTGATCGCGTTCGCGCAGTAGACCTTGTGACCCGCCGGTTCGTAGCGGAGGATACGCGGGTTGGCGCCGACGCCGACCGTCGCCACCACCGCATTCGTCGAGCAGTCAATCACGCTCACGGAGTTGCCCAGCTCGTTCGCGCAGTAGACCCGGTTGCGGCGCGAGTCGTAGGTGACGAAGCAGGCCCGCTCGCCGGTCGGTATCGTGGCGACAATCTGGTCGGTAACACCGTCGACAGCAACGACGTTGTTGTCGACGTAGTTCGCAACATAGACGCGGTTGTCGCGGGAGTTGAAGCAGACCGAGTAGTGGGCCCAGCCGACGTTCACGCTGGCCGCGACCTGGTTGGTCGCTCCGTCAATCACGGTCAGGTTGTCGTCGTAGTAGTTGACGCTGTATATCTTGTTGCTGAGCGGGTTGTACGCCATGTCGATAGCAAAGTAGCCGGTCGGAATCCGGGCCACTTTCTCGCTCGTCGTGCCGTCCACAGCGATGGTGACCTCGCCATACTGCCCACCGACGTAGACCCGGTTGTTCACTGTGTTCACGGCCAGGCAGCGCAGGCTCTGCAGCCCGCCGAGCGAGTCCGGCAGGACAAGCGTAGTATCGAGCCACTGGCCGAACGCAACCGAGGCCATCGCCCCAAACACGGACAGCAGGAATCGGAGTCTCATGGTTCAGACCGCCGTGGCGATAATAAGCCCGGTGAGTGCCGGCGTCAAGTGATGACCTATCGGGTCCGCTCCGCTCTCGGGTGAAACAGACCGCCGCCTGCTGCCGCCAAACTGCATGCCTCCTGCCCGCCCGCCCCCTCTTGACAGGTCATGCTACTGATGTATGATTCCGCGATGACTTCTGTGGGAAGAACAGCAGCAGTCATTCTTCTCCTCGTCGCAGTTGCGGCGGCCGTGCCGTTTGCGCCCGGCACGCGATTCGGCATGGTCGGGATCGACTGCCGCATCTCCGGCGGCGCCATCTACTCATACCACCCCGATTCTGCGTTCTCAAGCGTGGACCCGTTCTTTCGGGCAGGGATATGCGTAACTCCGAGCCTTGCACTCGGCGCTGACCTGGCATTGCTCAACACCTTCCCTAAACACGGCGACATGTTCCTTAACACTCCCGTCTTTGCCTTCAGCCCGGTGGCGACCTGGTTTCCTTCGGAGTTCTCCGGAATCCAGACATATGGCACGGTCGGAACCGGCGTGTCATATGACTTCCTCAGACACCAAGGCTGGCGTTTCCGCCTTGGCGCAGGTGCACTGCTGGAGGCCGGCCCAGTCACGGTCGGGACGGAGATAGGCTGGTACGCGGATTGGATAACAGTGCTGGGCGCCACCGGCCCGCCGTGGCGAGTGGAGCCGATCTGGGTGTCGGGATCGTCGTTCTTCTTCGGTCTGCGTCTGAGCGACCTGAGACTATGAAACGAACTCTGCTCCCTCTAGCACTCGCCGCAGCCATGGGGCTCGCGCAACTGGGTCCGACAGGTCCCGGCGCCACATTCCTCAAGATCATACCTGATGCTCGCACGGCGGCGCTTGGGGGTGCCGGTGTGGCGCTCGACAGCCTTGACGCCAACACCTACTACAACCCGGCAAACATCGCTTCCGGCTCGCCGATGGCCGCTACCTGGACCCACGAGCGCTGGCTGTGGCCCAACATGAGCATCGACCATGCAGGAGTGGCGTACAGACCGGACGAACGTCTAGGCCTCGCCGCCAACGTCCAGTACTTTCAGACTAGCTTCGCTTCTACGGACGAACGTGGAAGAACCATCGGGACAACTCGCTGGTACGACGTGGCGCCAAGCGTCTCTGCCGCCTACCGACTCCAGCCTGCCATCTCTGCCGGGCTGACCGTCAAGGCAATCTACCAACGCATCGCTTGGTCTGGGGGACGTGTCATCGACTTCCTCACGTCTGCGTGTGACGTGGGCGTCCAGTACCGACCGCTAGACGCTCTGACGCTCGGCCTCGCGGTCGCCAACCTGGGGCCGATTATCGGCGACCACACCGATGCAGGGTACTACCTGCCGCGGTGCGCTCGCCTCGGCTTCGCGATTCGGCCATCGCTTCCCGCCCCGATTTCGGCTGTTCTTGCGGCAGACGTCTCTCGGAACCTGTACCCTGTTGGTTCAAACCCGCACCCGTGGCACCTCGGAGGCGGCATTGAGCTCGGAGCCGCGCACCTGGCTTTCATCCGGCTCGGCTACCGCTACGAACACAGCCTCAGAGGACTCACCTGGGGTGTGGGAATCGAACACCGAGGAATCCGGATAGACGTCGGCGTGGACTCTGACACTTACGACCAGACATTCCGCCCCCGGAGCGTCAGGTTCCAGTTCTCCTGGCACCTATAGTGGTATCAGAGCCATGAGGTCTGTCGTGAGACCAGCAGCAGTCATTCTTCTCCTTGCCATGGTCGCGGCGGCTGCGCCGTTCGCGACCGGCACACGATTCGGCACGGTCGGGCTCGACACGCGGTTCTCCTCCGGCCAAGTGTACTCCTATAGCGGCTTCACAGATTACGTCTGGTCAGACCCAATCTTGCGCGTCGGCATTGCCGTTCTCCCGGACCTCGCCGTGGGCGCTGAGTTAGCCCTTTTCAACACGTTCCCTGAGAGCGGGAACGTGTTCACAAGCACGCCGGTCATCGCATTCGGCCCGGCCGCAACCTACTACCTCGTACCGAACCTGGACATTGTTCGGCCCTACGTGACGGCCGGCGCAGGCGCGACCTATGGGTTAGTATGGAAGCGCCTGGGATGGCGGGCGCGAGCTGGAATTGGCGCGATGCTGGTTACGAGTCTACCGGTTGCGTTCGGCCTGGAGGGCGGCTGGTATGGCGATTGGTGCCAAGGTCCCGGGTGGGATTGGATACACGACTACGAACTGGCTTGGCGGCATGGCAGCACGTGGTTCATTGGTGTCAGAATCATGGGCTTCAAGTGATGAGACGCTTTGGACTCCCTGTGCTGGTCACCGTCGCCTTGATGTCGGTGCGTGTCGAAGCTGGAGGCGCCGTGTTCCTGATGATATTCCCCGATGCCCGTACTGCCGCACTCGGCGGCTGTGGCACGGCGCTGACCGACCTCGATGCGAACACCTACTATAACCCGGCGAGCATCGCACTCGGCACGCGTGTCGCTGCGACGTGGACTCACATCAACTGGCTTCCCGGTCTCTACCCCGGCATGAGCTACGAACACGCCGGCGTCGCGTACCGTCTGGATGAACGGCGCGCCCTCGCTGCCAATGTCATCTACCTTACAACCGGTGAGACGGATGTGATAGACGAGCACGGTCAGACCCTTGGTCGATACCGTCCGTGGGATCTATCTCCGAGCGTCACCGGCGCCTACCGCATCCTGCCCTCTCTGTCCGCGGGCGGAACCCTGAAGGCCATCTACTCGCTACTCGTGCCGAGTTGGGTCTGGGAGCGCATGCCGGAGCTGGGAATTGAGTACGGTGGCCAAGGCTTCACAATCGCACTGGACTGCGGCGCCCTGTATCGCCCGTTTCAGTGTCTGAGTATCGGGGCCGCTCTGAGCAACTTCGGGCCGGGCATCAACTACATGGACGATGGGGGAACTGACGCGCTGCCTGCCATTGCGCGAGTTGGGTTCGCGTTCAGCCCCAGGATTCCGGGAGCGGTACAAGTCGCCCTGGTGAGCGATGCCTGGCGCGACCTCGATAGGCCCATGCCGCGAGCCGGCGACTTCGTGCACCGCTGGGAACAGGTGGAGCACGGAGTCGGGCTGGAGCTACGGTTCGCGAGGCTCGCGAGTATCCGACTTGGCTACTTCGAGGACATCGTCGGCCAGCGCGGCGGAATCGTTGTCCAGAACTTCGGAGCCACTCGCCATATCAGCCTGCTCCGGCAACTGACCAAGCCGCTCTCGGGCGAGGTCGTTGGCCTGGGAATCTGCTGGGGCGTCGGAGTTGAATTCATAGGCCTGAAGTTCGACGTGGGCGTGGATGAGAACATTTACGATTTCCCGACCCGGAACGTCCGGTTCCAACTGAGCGCCGGTCTGTAGCGGGCGCAGGCTATTGTCGCAATCCGGCAGCTTTGTGTCTTGGTGTCCTGGTGTCTTGGTGGTGAGAATCCCTAAGCCGCGGCCTTCTTCTCTCCAACCAGGTAGATCCACGGCAGACTGATCAGGGTCGTGATGCCTTTGGCGATGATGTTGGCGGCGAAGATGGAGATGACGACAGCGAACGGCATCCGGCCGACAAAGGCAAGGCCGCAGAACAGGGCCGAGTCGAGCGGCACCGAGACCGAGTTTGACGCAAGCACCCGCATCCACTGCAGCTTCTGCCCGACCTTGTTGACCCATAGCTGGTAGACCTCGCCGTCGACCAGTTCCGACGCGACTTCCGCGACTATTGAGGCGATAACGATGCGCCAGACCGGCGCGAGTACTCGGCCGAACTCAAGCTGCGCCCCGACGTTCATGTCGGGCGGGAGCTTCGTCACCAGCCAGAACAGGCCGGCCATGAGCAGGTTGATGACCGCGGCGGCAACGATGAGCCAGCGCGCAGTCCTGATGCCGCCGGTCTTGTGCACCAGGTCGCGCAGGGTGAAGGTGAACGGGTAGACGAGCGTGCCCGCGTCCACGCTGAACCCGGCAATCGTGACGATGCGCAGGCTGGCGATGTCCGAGAGCATCTGCGCCGCGATGTATGCGGCGCTGACGACCGCGACCGAGGTGAGTCCCGACTGCCTGCCCGATTCTGTCATTCGGTCATTCGGGCTTCAGTCCCGAATCCGGAGTTGATTCCCACGAAGACACGAAAACAGAATGAAACGGACCCAAACAACCCGCATCCATTCGTTTCGTGTCTTTCGTGCTTTCGTGGCTTCAGCATCGGCTCTGGGTTCAGTCGCGATCCGGCATTCGCGATTCGTCACTTGCGTCCAACGACTACCAGCCTCCGCGCTTCGCTGTCGTAGGGCGAGCCGTCATACCCGCCGTACATCCTGACGCTCCTGAACCCGGCCCGCTCCAGCAACCCGCGCAGTTCTGCCGCCGAGTAGAGCCTCATCCACAGCCGGAATTCGTACGTCCTGCCCTTGCGGACGAGAATCCGCCGCTGCTCCAGCGCGCTCCAGCCGTCGACCGGTACCACTTCGTGCAACACCAGTTCACCACCGACTTCCTGCCAGTCGCGGCACTGGTATCTCCGCGCCAGGCCTTCCTTGCCGAGCGTCTCGATTAGGAACCTGCCGCCCGGCTGCATCGACCGGTGGACGTTGCGGCAGACCCGCAGGTCATCGCTCTGCCTCCGGAAGTAGCCGAAGGAGGGAAAGACGTTGATGACGGCGTCAAAGGCACGCGGCCGCATGAATCGGCGCATGTCCTCCTGCACGAACTCGACTTCGAGCTTCTCGCGCCGGGCTGCCCGCCGCGCCTCCGCAAGGTAGGAGCGCGTCCGGTCAACGCCGGTGACTCTGTACCCGCGCCGGGCAAGCTCGAGACTGAACCGGCCCGGCCCGCAGCAGAGGTCGAGAACCGCCTGCCCGGGCTTGAGCCCGAGCCGGGCGACGAGCTGACCCGCCTGCTCGCGGGCGGCGTCGATGCGCTGCTGCGGGAACATCGCCCGTTCGTACATCTTCCAGAACTGGTCGTCCTCGAACCACGGCGCCCGCCTGCCCATCCGTCACCTTCCCTTGCTGCCGACCGCGACCAGCCAGCGCGAATTGTGGTCATACGGCTCTGCGTTGAGCCCGCCGTGGATATCCACCCGCGCGAACCCGGCACGCCTGAGCAGATCGCGCAGTTCGACTCCTGAGTACACGCGCAGGAAGAACCGGAACTCCATAACCTTGCCATTCTGAATCAGGACCCAGCGATTCTCGAGTCCGGTCCAGCCGGGCGCGACCTTCCGTTCCTCCAGAACGAAGGTACCAGCCATCTCGCGCCAGTCACTCGGCTGAAAGTGACGAGCCAACCACTCTTTGCCGGCCGCCTGAATCAGGAATCGGCCACCGGGCCGCAACGACTGCAGCACGTGCCGGCAGACCTTCAGGTCATCAGCCGGGTTCTCGAAGTATCCGAACGAGGTGTACATGTTGATGCAGGCGTCGTAGGCGCGCGGACGCACGAACCGCCTCATGTCGGACCGCACGAACTCCACGTCGAGCTTCTGCTGCCTTGCTCGCCTGCGGGCCTCGTTCAGGAACAGGGCCGTACGGTCCACGCCGGTTACACCGAACCCGCGCCGCGCCAGCTCGATACTGAAGCGGCCCGGCCCGCAGCAGAGGTCGAGCACGCTCGCCCCGCGTTCAAGGTGCAACAGCCTCGCGAGGGGCTCCGCGTCCTTTGCCGCCATCTGCCATCGCTCCTCACCGAACATCGATGGCCGGAACACAGCCCAAAAGGCGTCGTTCTCGAACCAGGGCGTCTTGCGCTTCATGGTGCGCTTACTCTAAACGCGGGCCCGAAGAAGTCAAACGACGACGGCTTGACTGCCCGGTCTCTTCGCCTATGCTTTCGACAGCCGGTCCCGCGGCCGAATACGGGATGCCGCGCCCAGCTTGTGAATCAGCGGTCGCGGGGCGCGGCGACAGCACATCGCGTATACGAGAAACTGAAGAACACACTGGAGAGAAAAGGCCACTGCCGATACTGCTATGAAAAAAGACCTGACCTCGATTAACGACCTGTCCAAGGCCGAGATCCTGAGCCTGCTCGCGAAGTCAATCGAATTGAAGCAGTCGCTCAAGACGCAGCCCCGCCTCGACCTGGCGCCCGGCACCATGGGGGCGCTGATTTTCGAAAAGCCCTCCCTGCGCACGCGGGTGACTTTTGAACGGGCGATGGTTGACCTGGGAGGTTCTGCCATCTACCTCGGGCCTTCCGACATCGGGCTGGGAAAGCGCGAGACCGTGCCGGACGTTGCGCGCAACCTGTCCCGCTGGGTGAACTGCATCATCGCCCGGGTGTTCGAACATTCCAAGATCACCGAGCTGGCCGCGAACGCGTCGGTCCCGGTCGTCAATGCCCTGTGCAACGAGGAGCACCCCTGCCAGATTCTCGCCGACCTGCTGACCGTGCACGAACACCGCGGCAGCCTCGAAGGTGCGACCATCTGCTGGACCGGGGACGGCAACAACGTCTGCAACTCCCTGATGCTTGCCTGCGGCCTGGTCGGCATCAACCTCCGCGTGGCCACGCCCAAGGGATTCGAACCGCCCCAGGCGGTCACCAACCGCGCCCTCGAATACGCAAAGGAAAGCGGTGCCAGCATCGTCCTGACCTATGATCCGAAGGTCGGGGCCAGGGACGCGGACTACATCTACACCGATGTCTGGGCGTCCATGGGTCAAGAGGCCGAGATGGAACAGCGCAAGCAGATTTTCCGACCCTACCAGCTCAATCGGGAACTGATGGCACAGGCCAAGCCCGGCGCCAGGGTACTCCATTGCCTTCCCGCCCACCGCGGCGAGGAGATCTCGGCCGACGTGCTCGACGGCCCGCAGTCGTCAACTGTTCTCGACCAGGCCGAGAACCGGCTGCACGCCCAGCGCGCCCTGCTCGCCGTGCTGCTGACCCGCCGATAGTACGTTTGAGGGAGCGCCTTTCGGCGTTCCCTCATTCACTCTCTTGGGCGCGGCTCCTGCCTCTACCTCAACCTCGACCTCAGCCTTTGGCTACCTGCACACGACGAACCTGCAGGTCTGGCGTTCGCCACACGCGTTCACCCTGACGATGTATGCCCCTGCCGCTAGACCATCGAGCGGGATGGTCACGTTCTGCGGACCGGCGCGCGTGCTGAATTGTGACGCTCTCTGGACGGCCCTCCCAGTCACGTCATACACGACGATTTCGGCAGAACCTAGTGTAGACAGCGCATAGCTGATGCGAGCAACTCTCCTCACCGGGTTCGGCGTCACCCGGATGAACTGCGATGCATCACCGAGAGCGATGGTTGCCGCGCTGGCCCCGCCTTCGAGGCCTCCTTCATTGAGCTCGAGCCTGACTGCATCGAAGTAGGTGAAGTGGTATCGACCAAGATCGTCCCAGCGCGACACGAAGATCCAAACGCTTTCCTGCACAAGTGAGTGCGAGCCGAGGAATTGCCACGTGTCAAACGGTGGAACTGCTTGAGAATAGGGCCAATACTTGCGATTGCCGATTTCCGGAATGTCCCATCCCACGTCCGCAAACGGGTCCAAGGTGTCTCCGTCCACCGGTGGCGTCTTGTAGACGTAGAAGGACCAAGAGCCGGTGCATGCAAGTCGAGGATACCACATGATCGCGGTGTACTTGTTCCTGGTCACGTCGTCACTGGCCCAGCAACTGTCGGCGAAACCCGGCCTCCGAACCCGCGGGTGGTTGTCTGGAGGAGGATCGATGTACCACGAGTCCGCGTACGCGTCGTCAAGGATGATCGTCTTGTGCTCAATGACCCGCTTGAGCGTGTCGAGCGCAGCCAAAGTCGAGTCGCAGACGAACCAGTTGCGTGTACCTTTCGTGTGGGGCAAGCTTTCGGCTGTACAGACTTGGTCGGGCGGGCAGTCGAAGCGTTGCCCGTCGTAGCGTTCCGGGCCATAGCGACTTCCGCACCAAGCGCCCGTTCCAGTCTTCGGACCGAAACCGACACCGCTCCCAAGGCACTTGCATTCGAACTCATACCAGGCGGAATCAGGGTCGTACAGCGCACCGTGAGTGTGCTTCTCGTAGTACAGCGTCATGATGCCACGGAACAGCGTGTCATCTACCACGTCGCCATCAATCCGGTAACCATAGACCGCATAGAAGTGCACGTTTGCCGTGTCGAAGTCGACGGCCAGAACTCTGGGAGCGTGGACAGGTTGAACTTTCAGCCATTCGCGCAGATAGAACCACACGTCGCCCGGCTTCGCATTCAAGTCCGTCCAGTAGTGAAGATCACAGTCGCCATATATCTCGGCGAGCAGACCCTCAAGGTCGTCCTGGCCGAGCGCTCCGCAGTCTTGAGGTAGAACATCAGGCTCCATGATGCTGGCACAAGTGATGCCATCACAGTGTCCACGCCACGCATACGCTGGGTCGGTCTCGTGGTGGCCCCCATACTCCCACAGTTGGGCGCTATCTCTGATTGATTCCGGACGCCAGAAGTAGCGCGTATCATGGTTGTATATAGGCCCCGGCGGCCCGCCGAATCTGCCGCCCTGCCACAGGTGAGGGCAGTACTGGCAATTGCCGGACGCATCATGGTACATCGGCCACCAGTACCCGGCCCAGGGTTCCTTGAGCTTGGGCGGGAGGATGTCCCTGTCTTAGTTGAAAATCAGTAGCGGTTCCCCTGCCCGGATGGTAGCATCTGGGTTGTTTGAATGTTATGAAAGGAGAACCGCTGTGAGAAAGTACCGGAGATGGTCGTCGGCTGCAAGTCGGAACGTCAGGTCGGCAGGCAGGCAGGTGC
>Ga0194112_10002124_pt1 | contig 28663 bp, 19 predicted proteins | sample TA2MahC400mmetaG_FD_146191 | JGI IMG/M metagenome (GOLD analysis project Ga0194112, IMG submission 146191) | Freshwater microbial communities from Lake Tanganyika, Tanzania - TA2015016 Mahale Deep Cast 400m | ecosystem: Environmental > Aquatic > Freshwater > Lake | place: Tanzania: Lake... | reverse complement strand
CCTGCTACACTGTCGGCGCCAGTAGTCGGGGGAGTGTTTGCCTGGAAGGAAACGACGATGGCGAGATTCCTCGCGGTCCTGATGTTCGCGCTTGCTGCGGGCGGGGCGGCTGCGGCCGAGAACCTCGCCCGCAACCCCTCCTTCGAGGCCGATGCGAATGGCGACGGCGTGCCCGACGAATGGCAGGCGGCGGGCGACGCGAAGCTGGTCACGCAATCGCTCACCCTCGACAAGGGGCGGGACGACAGGCGTTGCGCGAAGCTCGCCTGCACGAGGTTCTTCGCCGGCAACCCCGCCGCTCACGCCATGCTCTGCCAGCTCGGAATCCCCATCAAGCGCGGCGCCTGGTATCGCGTCTCCCTCTGGGCGCGCGGCGAGAACATCGAGGCCGACATGGTCTCCATCGCCGTCTCCGACACCTCGGTCTGGGCGCCCTGCGGCCTCGAGAGCGCCTTCGTCCCCACCCCCGAGTGGCAGCGTTACGAGTTCAGCTTCCAGGGCAAGCGCGACTGCCCCGAGAAGAGCCGCTTCCAGATATGGTTCCCCTCCACCGGCACCCTCTGGGTTGACGACGTGGAGTTCTTCGAGGCCGGCCCCCAGGCCCGCCGCCCCGGCCACATAATCCCCGCCGCGGGCAAGAAGAACCTCATCCCCAACGCCAGCTTCGAGGCCGGCACCGACGGCTGGGGCTCGGCCGAGTGGGACCGCACCGTCCACTGGGGCGGGCCGATGAACCGGCTGTTTGGGACCGTCGAGCAAATGGGGGCGTTCCACCGCCTGCGCTGCTTGCGGATCGATCTTTCAAGAGAGAACCAGCCCGTCTCATACTTCGACTACTACGACCTGAGCCGCGTGCCCATCTGGGCGCCGCTCGCTGCCAACATTGGCTTCATCGAGGTCGAGCCAAGCAAGCCCTACACGTTCTGTGTCTGTATGAAGGCCGCCGCAGCCGACACCCCGTGCCGCCTCGCGGTCCGACAGTTCGAGGGCCGCGCCTTTGAGAAGGCGGTCCGCGTCTCGACCCGTTGGGAGCCCTACGTGCTGACCTTCACGCCCACGGCGAAGTGGTGCTACGTCCTGGCTGGTCCCGACCTGCGCAAGAGCCAGGAAAGCCCCAACCCGCCCGACCGAGCGACCGTGTGGATTGACGGTGTCCAGTTGGAGCGTGGGGAGACACCGTCGGCCTTCGTCCCCACCGAGCCAGTCGTTGCGCCGGGCGCGCCGGACCGCGAGGAGACGCTTCGCCTCGCCCAGGCATACACCCACAAGGGCGGCGACTCGCGCTTCGGCGTCAACCACGCCTATCCGTGGCCCCACCTGCTCGACGAGTGCCGCAACGCGGGGCTGGTTTGGGTCCGCGACTGGTCGCTGAAGTGGCAGGAGGTGGAGCCGGAGAAGGGGAGATTCAGTTTCGCCGAGGCGGACCACCAGATTGGCCGGCCGCTCAAGCACGGGCTGAAGGTGCTGGGGTTGCTGCCGTTCCCCTCGGCCAACTGGTCGTCGAGCGCGCCGGAGAGCGTGAAGGCGACCGACCGCTATCCGGGCGATCGGGCGCGAGTGGCATACGCGCCGAGGGACGTGGCGGAATTCGAGAGCTACGTGGCGAAGACGGTGGAACACTACAAGGGGCGAATCACCTGGTGGCAGTGTTTCAACGAGCCGATCTTCACAGACTACTCGCTCCCCCGAAAGCTCGGCTACACGGCAAAGGACTATGCGAAGTGGACAATCGCCTTCGCCCGCGCGGCGAAGCGGGCGAACCCAGACTGCAAGGTGCTCGCGGGCATGGGCTACATCAGCGAGGGGCAGATCATGAGGGACTTCGAGGAGTTCTTCGCCGCCGGCGGCCTGGCCGTCTGCGACGCGGTGGACATCCACCACTACCCCCGCATCCGCCCGCCGGAGTTCATCGAGCCGCTCCTCGAGAAGCTCAACGCCCTGATGGACAAGCACGGCGGCCGCAAGCCGATGTGGCTGACGGAGTACGGCTACTACGCCGACGACGAGCCGGCCGTGGTGCCCATGCCCCACAGCGACTTCGACACCCCGCTGCCCAGCGAGCGGGTGCAGGCCGAATATGCCGTCCGATGGGCGACCCTCTGCTTCGCAAACGGCGTGGAGAAGATCTTCTGCCACGCAGGCACGTGCGGAGGGGTCAACAGCGACAGCCTTCAGGGCGTCTTCTTCAAGTATGGCGGGCAGCCGAAGAAAATCTACGCGGCGCAGGCGGTCATGGCGCACCTCTTCACGCCCGCCTGCCGCTTCGTCAAGAAGCTCGCGTTGGGCGAGGGCGTGAGGGCCTACCTCTTCCGCGACGGGCAGCGGCTGGTCTGCGTCGTCTGGGCGCCGAAGGCCGCCCCGCCGCGTCCCATCAAGCCCACCGACGACAAGCTCGTGCTCTGGGACATCATGGGCCGCACGCAAAAGGAACGCGAGCTCACCCCCAGCGGCACGCCGGCCTACCTCCTCGCCGATGGCCTCACCGATGCCGCCTTCGAGGCGGCAATGAAGTGACAGTAAGGAGATGCGCCGATGCCTATCGCGCTCCAACTGCTCGCGGCGTCCTTGTTCAGCCTGCCGTTCTCGCTGCTGGATGCGTGGGATGCCGTGGCGAGCGCAAAGCTCGCGGCCCGCCTGAAGGCGATCAAGGACGCCGGCGACCCGACGAGCCTGGCCGAGCTTGCGAAACGCTACCCCGACCCGCCGCCTGGCCGCAACGCGGCGCAACATCTCAATGCCGCATTCGCCGCGATGGATGTCCAGGACAAGGCCATCGAGCGCCTGGCTGAGGGGTTGCCTGTCGTGGGTCAGGCTCAATTGCCAGAAATCACTCAAGACCTCCCCCCCGCCATGCTCAGGGCGATTCGCGGCTATCTGGCGGCCAACGCGGAGGCGCTTGCGGCGCTCCACAAAGCGGCGGGGCTGGAGGAGTGCAAGTTCGACCTCGACTTCGCCAAGGGGGTGGAGATGGAGCTGCGGCACCTGGCGAAGATGCGCCAGGCCGCGCGACTCCTCGCGCTGGAGGCCCTCGAGCGCACCGAGAGCGGGAAGGGGGACGACGCTGCGGCCTCCCTCCTCGCCGCCCTGCGGACCGGTGAGGCGGTCCGTCGCGAGCCGACGACTATCAGCACCCTGGTCCGCATCGCCTGCGACGCCATAGCGATTGGCCAGATGGAGCGGTGGGCGAGCCGCGCCAGGCCATCGCCGGCCGCCCTGGAGCGCGTGGAGGCCGCCCTCGCCGCCGCCGCGGACACCAGGCTCGTGGAGGGGGCGCTCCTCGGCGAGCGCTGCTTCGGCGTCCACATCTACCAGACCGACGTGCTCGGCCCGAACCGCGCCGCGAAGCTCGCGCAGCTCGGCTGGGGCGACGGGCCACTGCCACTGGCCATCAACATCGTCCCGAACGCCTACTTCAAGATGGACATGTGCCACTACCTCGACATCATGGAGGCGCACCTGGCCGCCGCGCGAAAGCCGTATCCCCAGAGCCACATGGCCGGGGCGCAGGCGGGGCTGGAGGTCGAGGGGCGTGTCCCCCGCTACTACGTGGTATCGCGGATGATCCTCCCAGCGCTCGGGCGGGTCGTCATTGAGGGGCAGCGGCACATGGCTCGCTGCGAGACCGCGCGCGTCGCCCTTGCCACGCTCCGCTACAAGGCGAAGCAGGGGCGCCTGCCCGCCGGCCTCGCGGCCCTGGTGCCCGACTTCCTGAAGGCCGTGCCGCCCGACCCCTTCGACGGCAAGCCGCTGCGCTACAAGGGCGACGAAGCCGGCCTCGTCGTCTACGCCGTCGGTGAGGATGGCAAGGACAATGGCGGCGCCGTCCAGCCCCTCCGCGAGGGCAGGCCCTCCGACGTAGGCTTCCGCGTCCGCTGGCCCAAGGCCCAGTTCTGACCCCCCTGGCCTCGAGGCTTCGGGGTTCGTAGTGCGGCCTTCAGGCCGTCTCTCTCCCCCCGTCCATGGGGCTGATCTTTGCCCACATCTCGGGGTCTTGTAGCCCGCGAATGCGGGCGACCCAGCCGTAGCCCAGGGCGACCGCAGGGAGCCCTGGGATCGGGTGCCTCCCATGACCCAAGCCCCCGAAGGGGGCGTTTCACGCCCATTGAATCGCCCCGCTTCGGGGGCCCTACCCTGGGGGCCCTTTTCCCAGGGCTCCCTGCGGTCGCCCTGGGCTACGGCTCAGAGGCCCCCGTTCGGGGGCTAAGCCCGGGCCGCAACAACATGTGGGCAAAGATGAGCCATGGGAGACGGGAGCACGGGCTGAAGCCCGCACTACGGACTCGGAAAGGGGGGCTACTTGGCCTCCTCGCGCAGGCGGCGGACGACGGCTTTGTAGCGAGGCTCGTCGCGCAGGTTGTCCAGGTCCGCGTCCTTCTCCATCCACTCCACGTCGCGGTAGCCGGCCTCCACGCAGCGCTCGAGGGCGTCGAGGGCCTCCTTGAGCTTCTTCATCCGCGAGTAGGTGCAGGCGATGTTGTAGAGGACGATCGAGTTCTTGGGCTCGAGCTCCATCGCCTTCTTGTACTGTTCGAGGGCCTTCTCGTATTCGGAGCGCTCGAGGTAGGAGTTGCCGAGGTGGATGCGGACGGCGACGGTGTAGGGGTTGAGCCCCTCGGTCTTCACGCCGGCCTCGATGAGCGCGGCGAGCCCCTCGTCGCCGAGGACGACGAGTGCCCTGGCCGCGGCCTGGCGCACGGCGTTGCTGGGGTCGGCCCCAAGGACCCGCTTGAGGGTGGGCACGGAGTCGCTGAGGCCGACGATTGCGAGGTCGCGGCAGACCATCTCGCGCTCGCCCACGGGGCGCTTCTCGAAGCCGTCCATCAGGTCGCCGATGCGCGCGGCGAGTTTCTCGCCGATCTGCCAGTGGATGCGGCGCAGGGCGGCCTTCGCGCGCACGCGCACCTCGGCGTCGGCGTGCTTCTCGGCCTTCTGGAGGGCGGGGACCGCTTTGTCGCCGAGGGCGACGAGGGCCTCGGTGGCCTGGTCGCGCACCGCGCAAGTCGGGTCGCCTAAGCGCTCTACGAGCTTCGCCGGGTCCTGCTCCTGCGCCTTCTCCGCCGCGGAAAGCCACAAGCCGCAAGCCACAAGCCACAAGCCCAGAAGCGCGCTCCGCCTGGCTTCACTCCTCACTCTTCACTCCTCACTTTCACTCTCACTCTCACTCCGCTACTCCTTCTCCCGCTCCTGGCGTGCGCGCCCCCAGGCCTGCCAGCGGTCGGGGTCGAAGCCGAGCTCCTGGCGGCTTATCTCGCGCAAGAGGTCCATGATCTCCACGCCGGCGACCTCGCTGGCGGCCTCGAGGCCCCGCAGGAGGGGCGGGATGGCGTCGGCGCCGACGTTGAGGAGCACTTCCCTCGCCCGAGCGGCCTCGGCCCGGTCGTCCCCCGCGAGGCCGCGGACGAGTGCATCGAGGTCGCTGGGCTCCGCGGCCCGCTGCTTCGGGCGGACCGCGCCGCCGAAGAGCTCGACCGTGAGCTTCGCGTGGCCGCCGCCGGTGGCGGCTTTCTCGGGGGCGGGGCGGGCGTCGAGCCGCTCGAGGAGGCTGCGTGCGCGCCAGGCCGCCTCGGGGTCATGGCCCTGGGCCGCCGCGGCGAGCGCCGCGCGGGCGGCCTCGCCGAGCGTGACGAGGCGCTCGGTTGCCTCCTGACGCTTCTCCCAGGAGGAGTGGCCGAGGAGTGCGACGAGTTGGGCGATTGCCTCCGGCCCCGGTGTCTTGGCGGCTTTGGGCTCCTTCGCGGCGCGCAGGGCGGCGAGGCGCTCGCGCGCGGCGGCAGCCCAGCGCGTGGCGGGGAAGCGCTCGGCGACCTCCGCGTAGAGCCTCTGCGCGGCCTCCTGGCCGTCCTTCTGCGCGCGGGCCGCCGCCGCCGAGGCGTACAGCAGGCGCGCCGCGTCGGGCTCGATGGGCTCGAGGGCGATGTCGAGGAGCGAGATAGCATAGGCGGCCCGCCAGCGGACCTCAGGGTCCTGGCTCCGGCGGGCCTCCCGGAGCGCCGGGCGCGCGGCGCCCCGGAGCGCGATCAGCTCGCGCATCGCCTTCTCGCGCACCTCCCAGTCGGCGTCGCCCAGCCTGGCGACGAGTGGGCCGAGCTCGCCACCCCTCGCCACGGGCGCGCTCTTCCTCTTCGGCGGGGCATCGGTCGCCGGGCCATCCATCGTGACGCCCAACGCCGCCCCGGCACACAGGAGAAGCGCCGCGCCGCACCCACGCATCATGCAAGGCCTCCTCAGAGTGGTCTAACGCACATTGTAACCCAGAGGCCGGTGGGATGTCAACGGGGTGAGAGCGCGGGGCCCGACCCGTGATCTTGGGAACCGGCTGGACTCCACTCTCCTCGTGCTCGTCGTCGTCCTCGTCGTCGTCGTCGAATCTTTGGGCTTTCCCCATTTGGGAGGCTCGACGACGAGGACGACGACGACGACGAGTCAGAAACCCAAGGCCAGTGACCACACCCACGACTGCGAGGGCCTTGACCCGCCATTGTCCGGCCTATACAATACTGTCTGGTCGAGGAGCGCGGAGGCGCGGGCGGGTGTGCAGGGGCCTGCCATGTGGAGCGACGGGACGCATCGCGCGACGCAGAGGGCCGTGGCACTTCTGTGCTGGGTGCTGCTGGCGGCGCCCTGCCTAGCGGACACTTTGCGCGGGACGCTGCGGAGCGTGGACGCGACCGGGCGGCGAATCGTTGTGACCGATAAGGATGGCGACGATAACCCGTTCGTGGTCGCTCAGACGGCCTCTATCTCGCTGAACGGCAAGCGGGCGACGCTGGGGGACCTGCGGCGCGGCGACCGCGTGGTGGTGACGTTTGCCGAGGACCCCGGGGGCACCGCGACTGCGTCCGCCATCGAGGCCACTCGGAAGCCAGGGTAGCCCGCGTTTCTGAGGAAACGCGGGAAACTCGAAACCCCAAGCCCGAGATCCGAAGGAATCCGAAAGTCCAAAACACCAATCCTCAAAAAGGCGCACCCGAAAAGCCCGAACACCAAACCGACCCGCGGAGCCACGAAGAGGGCCGCCTGGCCAGCCTGGTCCAACGGCTTTCCGATGGCGACCCGAGCCGGAAGCTCACGCGGCGCGCCCGGCTGCTGCTCACGCTGGGGCCATTCGTGGTCTTTGGGCTCATCGTGCTCGCCACGGGCGCGCTGCTGAGCTGGGGCGCCGCGCTTCAGGCCGTGGTCATCGCCGTGGCGAGCTTCGTCGGGGCGGGGAAGTTCGCCATCCTCGACGGGCTGCGGAGCAGCGCCCCCCTGGGCGTCTGGCCGCTGGCGCACGTGGTGATCCTGGGCGACGTGATCACGATGCTGGTGATGCTGGCGAACATGCACGCGCTCTATCGCGCCCGCTGGGTGGGCCGCAGGCTGGCCCGCATGCACGAGGCCAGCAGCTACGTGCTGCGGGCCAACCCCTGGATGAAGCGCGTCGCCTGGGTTGGCCTCGCCGCCTTCGTCGCCGCCCCGTTCCAGGGCACCGGCGCGGTGGGCGGGACCATTCTCGCGCGCATGCTCGGCGTGTCGCACCTCGCCATCCTCACCGCGATACCGGCCGGCTCGCTGCTCGGCTGCTACCCCATGGCCCTGCTGGGAAGATACGTGCAGGAGAGCGGGTTCCAGAAGATCGCGGCTCACCCGCTCGCGGGCGTCGGCTTCTTCGCGGTCCTCGTGGCGGCCATCGTCCTCCTCGGCCGCAGGTTCACGGGGGCCAACCTGCGCAAGCGCGAGGCCGTAGCGGAGAATCCAGGAGACCCGAAATCCTGAGCACCAATTCCGAAAGAAACCCAAGATGCGAAGTGCCAGTGACCGAAAGAAGAAGGATACCCTCTTGAGATGTGCTGCTTGGGCTAACACCGCCCACCAAGACAAGAGGCCATGACGATCGCTCAAACCTCCACCTCCCCGGTCTTCCAGGCCCGTCAGCTCGTGAAGCGCCGCGGGCCGGCCACCGTGCTCGACGGCGTGTCGTTCGCCGTCGCGGAGGGGGAGTTCTGCGGCGTCGTCGGGCCGAATGGCTCGGGGAAGACGACCCTGATCGAGCTTCTCGCCGGGCTGGAGACCCCGAGCGAGGGCGAGGTGCGGTTCCGGGGCGAGGCCCTCCCGCCCGCCCCAGGTGCGGCCCAGCGGCTGGCCGGCCGCGTGGCCTCGGTGCTCCAGCCCGTGTGGCTCTTCCGCGGGAGTGCGCTGGGCAACGTCGAGTTCGGCCTCCGCGCGCGCGGCGTGCCGCGCCGCGAGCGCCACGCCAGGGCGTTGGCGGCCCTGGAGCGGCTTGGCCTCGGCGACAAGGCCCGCCGCGACTCCCGCGCGCTCTCGCGCGGCGAGGCGCAGCGCGTCGCGCTCGCCCGCGCCCTCGTGCTCGACTGCCCCGTGCTCCTCCTCGACGAGCCGCTGACGTCCGTGGACAGGGAGCACTGCGGCGTCGTGCTCGAGGCGCTCCGCGCCCTCAAGGCGGCGGGCCGCACGATCCTGATGGCCGCCCACGACGCCGACGCTGTGCTGTCGCTGGCCGACCGCCTCTTCGTCCTCGACCAGGGCCGCCTGCGCGAGGAGGAGCTCACGAACCTGCTCTCCGGCACGGTGGAGGTCGAGAACGGCATCGCACACTTCCGCTCCGCCGCTGGCCTGCGCCTGGACGTGTTGGCCACGCGCCCCGGCCCGGCCCGCGTGGTCGTGGACCCCACGGCGGTCGTCCTGTCCCCCGCGCCGCTCGCTTCCACGGCCAGGAACTCGCTCCCTGGAGTCGTCCGCAGCGTCAGGAGCGAGGCGGGTGCGGTGGACGTGGCCCTCGACGTCGGCGCGCCCCTCGTGGCGCGCATCACCGCCGCCACCCAGCGCGAGATGGGCATCAAGCCAGGCGACAGGGTCTACGCCACCGTGAAATCCACCAGTCTCAAGGTGCTCTGATGGTCAGCTTCCACGACGCCCTCCGCTCCGTGCTCGAATGCGTCCCTCGTCTCGGCCCCACGCGGGTCCCGCTCCCCGACGCCGTCGGCCTGGTCCTCGCGGAGGACGTTGCGAGCGACGTTGATATGCCGCCGTTCGACAAGTCGGCGATGGACGGCTTCGCGGTCGTGGCGAGCGACCTCGCCCGCGTCCCCCGCACCCTCCGCGTCGTCGAGGAGGTCCCCGCCGGCGCCGTCCCGAAGCACCCGGTCGGCCCGGGCGAGTGCGCGAGGATCATGACCGGCGCCCCCGTTCCCGAGGGCGCCGACGCCGTCGTCCGCATCGAGGACACCGAGCCCGGGCGCTCACCCGGCAAAGTGGTCATCCGCAAGGAGGCCGCCAAGGACGCCAACATCTGCTTCAAGGCGGAGGACGTCGCTCGCGGCGACGTGGTGCTCCCCGCGGGCCACCTCATCGGCATCCTCGACGTGCCCACCCTCGCGGCGTGCGGCTGCGTGAGGGTGCCCGCCTTCCGCCGCCCCGAGGTCGCACTCCTTTCCACAGGCAACGAGGTGGTGCCCGTCCACCGCGTGCCGAAGGGGGGCCAGATACGCGACGCCAACGCGCCCTACCTGGCGGCGCGGCTGCGCCGGCTCGGCATCCGCCCCGACCTGTTGGGCATCGCGCCCGACAAGCCCGACAGGCTCAAGGTGTTCCTCTCGCGCGGGCTGAACGCCGACGTGCTCCTGGTCTCGGGCGGCGTCTCGATGGGCGACTACGACCTCGTGCCCGGCATCCTGCGCGAGCTGGGCGTGGAGGTGCTCTTCGACAGCGTGGCGATGCAGCCCGGCCGCCCGACCCTCTTCGGGCGCTGCCGCAACTCCTTCGTCTTCGGGCTTCCTGGCAATCCCGTCTCCGTCCTCATCGCGGCGGAACTGCTCGCCCTGCCTGCCCTCAAGAAGATGATGGGCTACGGCGAGCCGAGCGCCCCGCGCCATCGGGCGCGGCTCCTCGAACCCGTGCGCCATCGCCCCGGCCGCCTGGCACACCTGCCCGGCGTCCTTGCGGAATGGGCCGACGGCTGGGAAGTGAGGCCCCTCCCCTACCACGGCTCGGCACACGTCCACGCCCTCTGCCAGGCCAACTGCCTGATCGCACTCCCGGCCGACGCCACTGCCATTGAGCCCCCGGCCACGGTGGAGGTGGTCATGTTGCCGAGCAATCCGTAATGCGTGATCCGTAATCCGTAACCAGATAAGACAAACACCCTTGCGGCAAGTGCCTTTCCCTGTCTTGTTACGGATTGCGGATTCAGAACGCGAGTGGCTCAGAGAATGGGCAATTGTCAGTTGCGGTATCTCAGGGTCGCAGTGACCTCTCGGTGCAACCTGCGCTGCGTCTACTGCCGCCCGCCGAGCGGAGCCGAGGGGGGCGACACGCTCTCGCGGGGCGAGATCGTGGAGTTCGTCCGCCTGGCGGTCGCCTGCGGCATCGAGAAGGTGCGCGTGACGGGCGGCGAGCCGCTCCTGCGGCCCGACGTCGTTGGGATAGTGGGCGGCCTGGCCGCGGTGCCCGGCCTGCGCGACCTGGGCCTCACGACCAACGCCACCCTCCTCGCCTCCCTGGCCAGGCCGCTCCGCGACGCCGGCCTGCGGCGCGTCAACATCGGCCTCTCCGCCATCTCACCCGAGGTCTACCGCCGCATCACCCGCCTCGGCAGCGTCGAGCAGGCCCTCGCCGGCCTCCACGCCGCGCTCGACGCCGGCTTCCACCCCGTCAAGGTCAACGTCGTCCTCATGCGTGGGATCAACGACTCGGAGATCGCGGCGCTCGCCCTCCTCGCCCGCGACGCCCCGGTCGAGGTCCGCTTCGTCGAGTACATGCCCTTCTGCGAGCCGCGAGCCGCGAGCGACGAGCCGCGAGCTTCCTCAGAAGGCCCGCAGGACCTCGGACGCGTCGTCCACGCCGGTGAGGTCCTTGCCTGCCTTGCCCAGTTGGGCACGCTCACGGAATGCGAGCCGCGAGCCGCCAGGCACGAGCCACGAGCCGCGAGCCACGAGCCGCGAGCCGTGGCTCGCGGCTCGAAGCCCTTCGGTCGCCGCTACCGCATCGCCGGGCACGCGGGCACGGTGGGCATCATCGCCCCCCACTCCGAGCCCTTCTGCCACGGCTGCAACCGCGTGCGGCTGACCGCCGACGGCCGCCTCCGCGCCTGCCTCATCGAGGGCGGCGAGCAGGACATCCTGCCCCTCATCCGCAAGGGGCTTGACCTTCCCACGCTGAGGCGCCTCCTCCGCGACGCAGCGGCCGCCAAGCCCGCCCGCCACCGAGCCTCCTTCCGCGGCGAGATGCACCGCATCGGCGGCTGAATCGCGGCTCAGCGCGCGAGGGCGGCGGCCAGGAAGTCGCGGAAGAGGGGGTGGGGGCGGTCGGGCTTGGACTGGAACTCGGGGTGGAACTGGACGGCGACGAACCAGGGGTGGTCGGGCAGCTCGATGATCTCGACAAGGGCGCCGTCGGGGCTCACGCCGCTGAAGACCATCCCCTTCGCGCGCATCTTCTCGCGGTAGGCGTTGTTGAACTCGTAGCGGTGGCGGTGCCTCTCGGCGACGGCGGTGGCGCCGTAGGCGGCCGCCGCGTGGGTGCCGGCCAGGAGCTCGCAGGGCCACGACCCCAACCGCATCGTGCCGCCCAGACCCGCCACGCGCTTCTGCTCCGCCATCATGTCTATCACCGGATAGCGGGTCTTGGGGTCGAACTCGGTGGAGTTGGCGCCCTTGAAGCCGCAGACGTTGCGGCCGAACTCGATGACGGCGCACTGCATGCCGAGGCAGATGCCGAAGTAGGGGAGCCGTCGCTCGCGCGCGTAGCGCACCGCGGCCACCTTGCCCTCGATGCCGCGATAGCCGAACCCGCCAGGAACCAGCACGCCGGCCACGCCGTCGAGGAGGGCCTCCGCGCCCTGCTGCTCGAGGTCCTCCGACTCCACCATGCGAATCTTCACACGGCAGTCGTTCGCAATGCCCCCGTGGGTGAGGGCCTCGTAGATGCTCTTGTAGGCGTCGCGCAGTTGAATGTACTTGCCCGCCACGGCGATCTCGGTGGTGTGGGTCGGATTGCGGAGGGTCTCGACCATCCCCGACCAGTCGTCGAGCTGGGCCGGGCCGCAGCTCAGGCCCAGCTTGCGGATGATCAGCTCGTCGAGGCCCTGCCGGGCGAAGACCAGGGGGAGCTCGTAGACGAGGTAGCTGGCCTCGAGGTCGAGCTCCTCGTAGACGGCCTCGGTCTCGACGTTGCAGAAGAGGGCGATCTTGGCGCGGACGTCCTCCCCGAGCGGCCGTTCGCTGCGGCAGATGAGGACGTCGGGCTGGATGCCGATCTCGCGCAGCTTGTTCACCGAGTGCTGAGTCGGCTTCGTCTTGATCTCCCCCGCCGCACGAAGATACGGCACGAGGGTGAGGTGGACGTAGAGGACGTTCTCCCGCCCGACGTCGAGTCTGAACTGGCGGATGGCCTCAAGGAACGGCAGGCCCTCGATGTCGCCAACCGTCCCCCCAATCTCCGTTATCACCACGTCAATGCCGTCCGCCGCGATCTGGCGGACCGCGCTCTTGATCTCGTCGGTCACGTGGGGGACGACCTGGACGGTCTTACCCAGGTAGTCGCCGCGCCGCTCCTTGTCTATGACAGTCTTATAGATCGAGCCTGTCGTGAAGTTCGACAGGCGCGTGATCCTGGCGTTCGTGAAGCGTTCGTAGTGGCCGAGGTCGAGGTCGGTCTCCGCCCCGTCGGCGGTCACGTAGACCTCCCCGTGCTGGTAGGGGCTCATGGTCCCTGGATCAACGTTTATGTAGGGATCGAACTTCTGGACAGCGATGCGGAGGCCGCGGCGTTCGAGCACGAGGCCAAGGGCCGCCGAGGTGAGGCCCTTGCCCAGGCTGGAAACCACCCCGCCGGTGACGAAAATGTGTTTTGCCATGATGGGATGTCCCCTGTCTATGCTCTTCTGAACTGCTTGCAGGCAGCTTCGAGCCACGAGCTACGAGCCGCGAGCCACAGAGAAGACGCCTTCCTTCTGAAGCTCGCCGCTCGTAGCTCGCGGCTCGTGGCTCTCATGCTCTTGTCCCATGCCAGGCCTGAAGCGGCTTGACGCCGAAGCGCCCCGCCCTCAGAGCCTCAATGGCGCTCGCGGCAGCCGCGGCGCCGGGCACGGTGGTGATGAGCGGCACGCCACGGAGCACCGCGGTGGTGCGAATCGAGACCTCGTCGAGCCGAGGGGTCTTCCCGCTCGGCGTGTTGATGATCAAGTGGACCGCGCGGTTCTTCATCCAGTCCACCACGTTCGGCCGCCCCTCGCTGACCTTGAGGATGTGCTGTGCGGGGACGCCGGCCTCGCGGAGCGCGGCACACGTGCCGCCCGTGGCGAGGAGCTGGAAGCCCATCTGGTGGAAGCGCCGGGCGATGGGCGCTATCGCCGCCTTGTCCGAGTTCCGCACGCTGAGGAACACGGTGCCCGCGCGGGGCAGCTCGGTGCCCGCGGCGCTCTGGGCCTTGGCGAAGGCCACGCCGAAGGTCTCGGCGATGCCCATCACCTCGCCCGTGGACTTCATCTCCGGGCCGAGCACGGCGTCTACGCCCGGGAAGCGGTTGAAGGGGTAGACGGGCGCCTTGACGGAGACGCCGAAGTGGGGCGGGTCGCCCCGCACGCCCAGCTCGGCGAGGGTCTTGCCCAGCATCACCTTCGTGGCCACCTTGGCCAGCGGCACGTTCGAGGCCTTGCTCACGAACGGCACGGTGCGCGAGGCGCGCGGATTGACCTCGAGGATGAAGACCCTGCCGTCCTGGACGGCGAACTGGATGTTGATGAGGCCGCGCACCTGGAACTCGAGGGCGAGGGCGATGGTCTCGCGCCGCACCTCGTCCAGGATGTGCCAGGGGAGCGTGTGGGGGGGGAGCACGCACGAGCTGTCGCCCGAGTGGACGCCCGCCTCCTCGATGTGCTCCATGAGGCCGCCAATGTAGACCTCCGTCCCGTCGCACACCGCGTCCACGTCCATCTCGATGGCGTTCTCCAGGAACTTGTCCACCAGCACGGGGTGTTCGGGCGCGACGTCAATGGCCCGCGCGACGAAGCGGTCGAGCTCGTCGCGGCTCAGCACGATCTCCATCGCGCGGCCGCCGAGGACGTAGGACGGCCTGACGAGGACGGGGTAGCCGAGCTCGTCGGCGGCGCGGCGGGCCTCGTCGAGCGAGCGCACCGAGCGGTTGGGGGCCTGGCGAAAGCCCAGCCTGTCGAGCGCCGCGGCGAAGCGCTCGCGGTCCTCCGCCCTGTCTATCTGGTCGGGCGTGGTGCCCAGGATCGGCACCCCCGCCCGCTCGAGGGGCACGGCCAGGCTCAGCGGCGTCTGGCCCCCGAGCTGCACGACCACTCCCACTGGCTTCTCGGCCTCGACGACGTTCAGCACGTTCTCAAGCGTCACCGGCTCGAAGTAGAGCTTGTCCGCCGTGTCGTAGTCGGTCGAGACGGTCTCAGGGTTCGAGTTGACCATGATGGCTTCGTAGCCGAGCTCCTGCGCGGCGAAGACGGCGTGGACACAGCAGTAGTCGAACTCGATGCCCTGCCCGATGCGGTTGGGGCCGCTGCCGATGATGACCACCTTCGGGCGGGCGTTCGGGCGGCTCTCGTCCTCCTCCTCGTAGGTCGAGTAGAAGTAGGGCGTAGCGGCGGCGAACTCGGCCGCGCAGGTGTCTATCAGCTTCATCGTCGGGCGGATGCCGGCCTCCAGGCGCAGGCGGCGGACCTCCAGCTCCTTCATGCCCACCAACTCGCCAATCCGATGATCGGATAATCCTGTCTCCTTGGCGCGGCGGAGGAGGGGAAGCCCGTCCCACGTCCCGCGTCCCGCGTGCCCGGAAGGGGCTGCCTGCGACTCTTGGCACGCGGCACGCGGCACGCGGCACGCATCCTCTGCGAGCTCCGCCTCCACCTCGATGACCTGGCGGATGTTCTCGATGAACCAGGGGTCAATCTGGGAGACGGCGGCAACCTCGGCGACGCTCCAGCCGTCGCGGAGCGCGGCGAAGAGGTAGGCCAAGCGGTCGCCCGTGGGGGTGCGGAGGTTGCGGAGCACGGCCTCACGGTCGTCGGCCCTCACGGCGGCGAAGCGGGCCTCGATGCCGCGGATGGCCTTCATCAGGGCCTCCTTGAAGGTGCGCCCGATGGCCATCGTCTCCCCCACCGACTTCATCGAGGTGGTCAGCGTGGGGTCTGCGGTGGGGAACTTCTCGAAGGCGAACCGCGGCACCTTCACCACGCAGTAGTCAATGGTTGGCTCGAACGACGCGGGCGTCTCGCGCGTGATGTCGTTCGGCAGCTCGTCAAGCGTGTAGCCGACGGCCAGCTTCGTGGCGATCTTGGCGATGGGGAAGCCCGTGGCCTTGCTCGCCAGGGCCGAACTCCGCGACACCCGCGGGTTCATCTCGATCACCACCATCCGCCCGTCGTCGGGCTTGATTGCGAACTGGATGTTGGAGCCGCCCGTGGCCACGCCGATCTCGCGGATGATTGCAATCGCCGCGTCCCGCATCGCCTGGTACTCGCGGTCGGTCAGCGTCTGCGCGGGGGCCACCGTTATCGAGTCGCCCGTGTGGACGCCCATGGGGTCGAAGTTCTCGATCGAGCAGATGATGACCACGGTGTCGCGGTGGTCGCGCATGACCTCGAGCTCGAACTCCTTCCAGCCGATGAGCGATTCCTCGATAAGAACCTCGCCGATGATGCTCATGGCGAGGCCGCGCGCGGCGATTTCGGCCAGCTCCTCGGGGTGGTAGGCCACGCCGCCGCCCGCGCCGCCCAGGGTGTAGCCGGGGCGGATGATGACGGGGAAGCCGATCCGCTGGGCGATGGCCTGCGCCTCCTCCACGCTGCGGGCGATGCCGCTCCGCGCGCACGCCAGGCCGATCTTCGCCATCGCCGCGCGGAACTCCTCGCGGCTCTCGGCCTTGCGTATGGCCGCGGGGCTGGCGCCGATGATTTCCACCCCATACTTCTCGGGCACCCCGCGCTCCGCAAGGATCGAGGCCACATTCAGCGCCGTCTGGCCCCCCAGCGTGGGAATCAGCGCGTCGGGCCGCTCCCGCGCTATCACCTGTTCCACCACCTCGGGCGTGATCGGCTCGATATACGTCGCATCGGCCATCCCGGGGTCGGTCATGATCGTCGCGGGATTCGAGTTGACGAGGACCACGTGATAGCCCTCCTCGCGGAGGGCTTTGCAGGCCTGTGAGCCGGAATAATCGAACTCGCACGCCTGGCCGATGACGATCGGCCCGGCGCCGATGATCAGTATCTTCTTCAGGTCCGTTCGCTTCGGCACTCGGCTCAACTCCGCACGTGAACGCCGCGCTGGCGCAGGTAGTCCTTCACGGTCGCGATAGTGTACTGGCCGTAGTGGAAAATGGAAGCGGCGAGGGCGGCATCGGCCTTGCCCTCTGTGAGGACGCGCAACATGTCCTCCGGGCCGCCGGCCCCGCCCGAGGCAATCACGGGAATGGTCACCGCCTCGCTCACCGCCGCGGTCAACTCGATGTCGTAGCCCGCCGTATGGCCGTCGGCGTCAATCGAGGTGAGCAGGATTTCGCCCGCGCCCAGCTCCTCGGCCTCGCGCACCCAGGCCAGAGCGTCGAGGCCGGTCGGAGTGTGGCCAGCGTCCACGTAGACTTCCCACCCCTCCCCCACCCGCTTGGCGTCCACGGCCACCACGATGCACTGGGCGCCGAATGCCTCGGCCCCCTGGCGGATGAGGTGCTTGTGGCGGACGGCGGCGGTGTTGATCGAGACCTTGTCGGCCCCGGCCTTCAGGAGTGCGCGGATGTCGTCGAGCCCCCTGATTCCGCCGCCGACGGTGAAGGGGATGAAAACCTGCTCTGCCACGCGGCTCACCAGCTCGCGGATGGTCCTGCGGGCCTCGAGGGTTGCCGTGATGTCGAGGAACACCAGCTCATCGGCCCCCGCGTCGCTATAGGCCCGGCCGCACTCCACGGGGTCCCCCGCGTCGCGCAGTTGCACGAACGACCGGCCCTTGACCACACGGCCATTCTTCACATCGAGGCAGGGGATGATCCGCTTGGCGACCATTGTGGTTCACTTCCGAAATCGATCCAATCGATTCAATCGACTCAATCGACTCGATCCGTCGAATCACCGCCGGCACAGCCGGCAGAAGTTCCCCAGCATCCTCAGCCCCGTCGGCCCCGATTTCTCGGGGTGGAACTGGGTGGCGAACACGTTGCCCTCCTGCACTGCCGAGGCGAAGCGCACCCCGTACTCGGTCGCGCCGATGGCCACCCCCGCCTCATCGGGCTGGGCGTAGTAGGAGTGGGCGAAGTAGAAGAAGCTCTCGTCGGGCACGCCCTCAAACAGCGGCGAGGACCGCTCCTGGCGCACCTGGTTCCAGCCCATGTGCGGCACCTTCAGATCGGCGGCCCCAAATCGCACGACCTTGCCGGGGATGACGTTCAACCCCTCGTGGCGACCGTGCTCGGAGCTTTCGCCGAAGAGGAGCTGAAGGCCCAGGCAAATGCCCAAGAACGGCCGGCCAGACGCCGCGAACTGCTCGAGCGGCTCGACGAGGCCCAGCTTCCCCAGGTTCTCCATCGCCCGCTGGAAGGCGCCCACGCCCGGGAAGATCACCCCATCGGCCCCCAGGATGGCCGCGGCCTCCGAGGTGATCACGGCCTCGACCCCGAGCCGGTCGAGCGCGCTCTTGACGCTCTTGAGGTTGCCGAGGCCGTAATCCACAATCGCGATCATCACATCTCCGGCTCGGTGCAACACGGACTCACACGGACAAACACGGACAGGCCCACCCGTCCGTGTCCGTCCGTGTCTGTCTGTGTCAACCCGCTCACTCCCACTCAATCGTGCTCGGCGGCTTGGAACTGATGTCGTAGAGCACGCGGTTCACCCCGTCCACCTCGTTGATGATGCGGGTGGAGAGCCAGGCCAGCAGGTCGCCGGGCAGCCTTGCCCAGTCGGCCGTCATCCCGTCCCGGCTCGTCACCACGCGGATGGCCACGGCGAAGTCGTACGTCCGCGCGTCCCCCATCACCCCCACGCTCTTGACGGGCAGGAGGACGGCGAACGACTGCCAGATGGAGCCGTAGCCCTCCCACTTGCGCATCTCGTCCTGCACGATGGCGTCGGCCTCGCGGAGGATGCGCAGGCCCGAGGGAGTGACCTCCCCCACGACGCGCACCGCCAGGCCCGGGCCGGGAAAGGGCTGACGGTGCAGGACCGTGTGGGGGAGGCCAAGTTCTCTGCCGAGCTCGCGCACCTCGTCCTTGAAAAGCTCGCGGAGCGGCTCGATCAGCTCGAACTGGCTCCAGGCGGGCATGCCGCCGACGTTGTGGTGGCTCTTGATGCGTGCGGACGGCCCACCGAAAGCCGATTTGCTCTCGATGAGGTCAGGGAAGAGCGTGCCCTGTGCGAGGAAGCGTGCGCCGCCGATGCGTTCGGCCTCCTCGGTGAAGACGCGGACGAACTCGTCGCCGATGATCAGCCGCTTCGCCTCGGGGTCCGCCACGCCCGCCAGGCGTCGCAGGAAGCGCTCCGAGGCGTCAACCGCGTCCACGTTCAGCCCGAGCTCGTCGCGGGCCATGCGCACCACCTCCGCCGCCTCGCCCGCGCGCAGCACCCCGTTGTCCACGAGAATGCACGTGAGCTGCCCCCCGATGGCGCGATTGATCAGCGTGGCGACCACCGTGGAGTCCACCCCCCCGCTAAGCCCACAGATCACACGGTCGGCTCCCACCCGCTGCCTGACGTCGGCCACCGCCTCGTCAATGAACGACGCCATCGTCCAGTCGCCCCGGCAGCCGCAGATGTCGAAGAGGAAGTTGTGGAGCATGCGGCTGCCCTGGGGCGTATGGCTCACCTCGGGGTGGAACTGCACGGCGTAGATGCGGCGGGCGGGGTCGGCGAAGGCGGCGACCTCCACCGTGGGCGTCCGAGCCGTCGCCACCGCCCCTGGGGGCAGCGCGGTCACTCTATCTCCGTGGCTCATCCACACCTTCTCGGTCGGCTCGCAGCCCGCGAAGAGCCCGCCGACCACAGGCGGGACGCCTGTGCCACCAGACTTAACTTGTGGAGTGAATGGTGGCACAGGCATCTTGCCTGTGTCCTCAATGATCTCAATGGTTGCTGGGCCGTACTCGCCGGCGTGGCCGCCCTCCACGCGGCCGCCGGCGAGCTGGGCGAGGAGCTGCATCCCATAGCAGATGCCCAGCACGGGCACGCCGAGCTCGAGCACGCGCGGGTCGAGGCTCGGCGCCCCAGGCGCCCAGACGCTCGACGGCCCGCCCGACAGTATGATGCCCTTCGGGGCGATGGCCTGGATCGTCTCGAATGGCGCGCTGCACGGCTCGAGGCGGCAATAGACGTGCTGCTCGCGCACCCGCCGCGCGATGAGCTGGCTGTATTGGGAGCCGAAGTCCAGAATCAGGATTGTGTCGTGAGGCACAGCTCTTTCCTGCTATGGAGGGGGATGGATGGATGAATGGATGATTGGATGGATGGCAGAGTCACGAGCTGCGCTCGCCGGCTCTTACATTCATCCACCCATCCATTCATCCCTTCATCCCTTTTCCATCATCTTCACGAACCTCTCAAACAGATGGCTCGCGTCATGCGGGCCGGGGGAGGCCTCGGGGTGGTACTGGACGGCGAAAAGGGGGTGCCGCGTGTGGCGGAAGCCCTCGAGCGTTCCGTCGTCCAGGTTGATGTGGGTCAGCTCCACCTCGTCCTTGGGCATCGAGGCGATGTCCACGCAGAAGCCGTGGTTCTGGCTGGTGATGTCCACTCGGCCCGTGGCGAGCTCGCGGACGGGTTGGTTTGCGCCGCGGTGGCCGAACTTGAGCTTGAATGTGGAGCCGCCGAGTGCGAGGCCGAGGAGCTGGTGGCCGAGGCAGATGCCGAAGATGGGCACTTGGCCGATGAGGGCGCGAACCTCGGGGATGATGCGGGTGAGGGCCGCGGGGTCGCCTGGGCCGTTCGAGAGGAGCACCCCGTCGGGCCTCAGGGCGAGGGTCTCGGCGGCCGTTGCGTAGGCGGGCACGACGGTCACGCGGCAGCCGCCCGCGGCGAGGAGGCGGAGGATGTTGTGCTTGGCGCCGAAATCATAGGCCGCGACGTGGAAGTGTGCGCGCGCACTCGGCTGCTCCCTCTCCCCTGGGGAGAGGGCAGGGGTGAGGGTGCTTGCGGCGTCGCTAGCGCCGTCGGGAGGCACCCTCACCCGCCCGCCTTCGCCGGCGGCTACGGCGGGCGACCTCTCCCCAAGGGAGAGGTGGTGTGGGGGCGATGGCCAGGGGTGGATTCCGCGGCAGGTCACACCTTCCACAATGTCGCGACCGACCAGCCCGGGCCACGCGCGGGCTATGGCGACCAGTTCGCCAGGGGAATGGCCGTCTGTGGAGATCGCGGCCTTCATCGCCCCCGCCGTGCGGATGTGGAGGGTGAGGGCGCGGGTGTCTACGCCCTCGATGCCGATGATGCCCTGGGACTTGAGGTATTCGGGGAGCGACTGGGCCGAGCGCCAGTTGCTGGGCACGCGGCAGCACTCCTTGACGATGAGGCCCTCGACCTGAATCCGCTGCGATTCGACGTCGGCCGGGTTCACCCCGTAGTTGCCGATCAGCGGATAGGTCATCGTCACGATCTGGTTGCAGTAGGATGGGTCGGTGAGGATTTCCTGGTAGCCTGTCATGGCGGTGTTGAAGACCACCTCGCCGGTGCGGGTGCCGGAGGCGCCGAAGGAACTGCCACGAAAGACTCTTCCGTCCTCCAAGGCGATGAGTGCTTCAACCGGTTTGGCCATTCCTTGGTGCTCTGTACTGTTTCAAGGGTGGTCCTGACGCGTGACGCGTGACGCGTGACAAGAGAAGAAAGTGGTTTGCCTTCTTTCCTGGTCACGCGTCACGGGTCACGCGTCATTCTGTTTCTCTTACCCCCAACACCCAACACCGAACTCCCCTCCTCATCCGCGCTCCATGCCCAACTTATCCACGGCCTCGGTGATCTCGCACGGGTAGGCCCCCGTGAAGCAGGCGGAGCAGTAGTCTTCGCGCGGGCCGCTGACGGCGGAGAGGAGGCCCTCGGGGCTGAGGTAGCCGAGGGTGTCCACGCCGATGAATTCGCGTATCTGCTCCACCGTGCGCTGATGGGCAACCAGCTCAGTGGACGTCGGGAAGTCTATGCCGAAGTAGCAGGGGTTGCGGATTGGGGGGCTGGAGATGCGGAGGTGTATCTCCTTTGCCCCGGCGTCGCGCAGCATGCCAAGACGCGTGCGGGACGTTGTGCCTCGGACAATCGAGTCGTCCACCACGACGACGCGCTTGCCGGCGACGACGTCGGCGATGGCGTTGAGCTTGATGCGGACGCCGAAGCCGCGGCTCTTCTCCGCGGGCTGGATGAAGGTGCGACCGACGTAGTGGTTGCGGATGAAGCCGTAGTCAAAGGGGATGCCGCTGGCGCGGGCATAGCCGAGGGCGGCGGGGATGCCGGAGTCGGGCACGGCGGTAACAACGTCGGCCTCGGCCGGCTGCTCGGCCGCCAGCCGCGCTCCCAGCCGCTGCCGCACGAGATGGCACGTGTCGCCAAACACGCGGCTGTCGGGGCGGGCGAAGTAGACGTGCTCGAAGATGCAGTGAGACTTGTTCACCTGGTCAGGGGGCACGAAGCGGCTGCTTGTGAGGCCGCGGGTGTTGATGGTGAGGACTTCGCCGGGCTCGATGTCGCGGATGTAGCGCGCGCCCAGGAGGTCGAAGGCGCAGGTCTCGCTGGCGATGACGGGCGAGCAGCGGAGCTCGCCCAGGGAGAGGGGGCGGAAGCCGTGGCGGTCGCGGGCCACGATGAGCTGGGTCTTCGTCATCATCAGGAGCGAGAAGGCGCCCTCGAGGTGCGCCAGGCAGTGCTCCACGTGGTCGGGACGGGCCAGGTGGTCGGGGTCGGCCATGAGGTGGACGATTATCTCGCTGTCGGTGGAGGTCTGGAAGATTGAGCCGCGTGCCTCGTAATAGCGGCGGAGCGCTGCGGCGTTGGTGAGGGTGCCATTGTGCGCGATGGCGATGAGGCCCTTAGAGTATTCGATGACCAGGGGCTGGATGTTCTGCGGCTTGGGCGAGCCTGTGGTGGAGTAGCGGACGTGGCCGATGGCCATGTGGCCTGGGAGGCGGGAGGCGTCGTCGGCAGTGGCGATGTCGGCCAGGAGGCCCATGCCACGGATGGAGCGGAGGTCGCGATCGTCGGAGGCGACGATGCCGGCGCTCTCCTCGCCGCGGTGCTGGAGGGAGTAGAGGCCGAGGTAGGCCTGGTGCGCGGCGCCGTCGTAGCCGTAGATGCCGAAGAGGCCGCAGGCTTCGCGGGCGTCGCTCATGTGCGTGGCCCCCCCACGAGGTCGCCGAGCTCGCGGAAGGAGGCGAGGCGCTCGAACTCGTAGAGGCCCGTGAGCGCCTTGCTGTAGGTGGGTATGCCGGCCTCCTGAACGGCCGCCACGGGGTTCAGCCCGCCCACGACCACGAGGCCCGCTCGCCCCTCAGGCACGGGCACCTCCAGGAGCGGGCGGTTCGGCTTGCCCACGGTCAGGATGCCGCTGAGGCCGATCTGCGCGAGACGGGCACAGACCTTTCGGACGCGGGGCACCGCGACGGCGGGGATTTCGCGGAAGCTGGCGCCGATGATGCCGTGGCCGGTGCGAGCGGCTTCGCGCACGCGCGTCATGCCACCGCTAATGAAGACCTCGAGGGGGTCGAGGCTGGTGCCGTCGTAGTATATCATTTCCCTGAATCGCACGGGCTGCCCATCCGCCACCTCAAGCAGCCCGGCGAACCGCGAAACCGTGGGGATGCCCTCCGACAGCAGGATGCCATTGATGCTCACGCTGCACACCGTGCCGATGGCGAATCGGTCCTCCGGCGTCCGCTCCCGTCCGAGCAGTTCCCCAGGCCGCCCCACAGCCACGTAGCGTCCCATGCCCAGCCCGGCATCGAAGACCGGCATCATCTCGCCAATTGCCTGGCCGATCCGCTCCGCCGGCACCGTCGAAACGTTCAGGATGACGGTTCCGCTGCGTCGGCGCGGCTGAAACGTCATCTGGCACGCCAGTTCGTCCATCTTCGCCGCGATGAAGCCAACCTTCTCGGCGACGAACGAGCTCGCGACCTCCTGCTCGCCCAGCGGGGTGATCTCGCGCCCCCGCTTGCCGCAACTCCGGGTCATCCCCTCGCGGTCCAGCATCGCCAGGTAGTAGCGGACGGTCCGCTGGCTCATGTCGATGCCCATGCCCTCCAGATCACGGGCCAGACGGCTTGCGCCCAGTGGCCTGCGTGCGTCGCGCAAAGCACGCAGGATGCTCACGCCTCGCCGCCTCGCCTTCGCGTCCACGCCCACCTGCTCCTTCGCCCGTTGTTCCCCCTCCCCCCTGACTGCACAGGCTTCATCATAGCGCCTGGTCGGAGAGAAGTCAAGGCATTCTAGGCACTTTTCATGCTTTCCGCCGATCATGCCGCTATCTCCCTGGGCGGTTCCGTCGTGCGACGACATGCGGCAACATTTGCCGCATGTGCAAGCCCCAGCCGGGCAAGAGGCAGTGGCCATCTCCGCCCTAACTCCCATGTTCCGCATATCTTATGGCGACGCCGGGCAGTGGGCGCCGTTGCCTGTCGGGGCGCAGGTAACGACGGCAAGGGCCATTTTTCTGCCCCGAATAGCCTCTTTTCGGCTTGACAACCGAGGCTGCCAGCGCATAATAGGCATGTCATGCCGATTCGCTGCACGATCGGTCCCTTGCCCCGTGTTCCGCCGCGGCGCTGCCGCGACTCGTGGGCACACACAGAAAGGAGAAGACGCAGATGCACTTGAGTCGGCCAAACGCCAACGAGGTGTCGCAGACGTTCAACCGCTCGCGCGACGTGGCGCCCAGTTCGGGCATCTGCACCCGCTGCATTGACGGGTGCAAGGGGAACTGCGAGATTTTCAAGGCATCGTTCCGCGGCCGCGAGGTCATCTACCCCGGCCCCTACGGCACCCTGACGGCGGGAGCGGACAAGGACTACCCGGTAGACTACTCTCACCTGAACATCCAGGGCTACGCCCTGGGCGCCGCGGGCCTCCCCGCCGGCCGCAGCGGCGACCCCGACAACACGCTCTTCCCCATGGTCAACACCACGGCCCAGTACGGCAACAAGAACAAAGTGACCATGCGGATGCCCGTCTTCACCGGCGCACTCGGCTCCACCGACGTGGCCCGCCGCAACTGGGACCACTTCGCCGCCGGCGCCGCCATCGCGGGCATCACCCTCGTCTGCGGCGAGAACGTCTGCGGCATTGACCCGCAGCTCCAGCTCGACTCCAATGGCAAAATCGTCGAGGCGCCCGACATGCGCCGCCGCGTCGAGGCCTGGCGAAAGTGGCACGAGGGCTACGGCGACCTCATCGTCCAGATGAACGTCGAGGACACCCGCTTCGGCGTCGCCGAATACGTCCTCGGCAAGCTCGGCGTCGAGTGCATCGAGCTCAAGTGGGGCCAGGGCGCCAAGTGCATCGGCGGCGAGATCAAGGTCGACTCCCTCGAACGCGCCATCGAGCTCCAGCGCCGCGGCTACCTCATCACCCCAGACCCCTCCAGCGAAGCGGTCCAGGCCGCCCACCGCGACGGCGCGATCAAGCACTTCGAGCGCCACTCCCGCCTGGGCTTCATCGACCAGGACGGCTTCATGGCCGAGGTCGCCCGCCTCCGCGACCTGGGGGCCAAGCGCGTGACGCTGAAGACCGGCGCCTACCCCATGCGCGAGCTGGCGATGGCCATCCGCTGGGCCTCCGACGCCGGCCTCGATCTGTTGACCATTGACGGCTCGGGCGGCGGCACCGGCATGAGCCCCTGGCGCATGATGGCCGAGTGGGGCATCCCAACCTTCTACCTCCAGGCGATGGCCCAGAACCTCTGCACGCGCCTGGCTGCCCGCGGCCGCCACGTGCCCGACATCGCAATGGCCGGCGGCCTCTCCACCGAGGACCACCTCTTCAAGGTCCTGGCGATGGGCGCCCCATTCGTCAAAGCCGTCTGCATGGGCCGCGCACTGATGATCCCTGGCATGGTCGCCAAGAACATCGGCCTCTGGGCCGCGGAGGGCAACGGCGGACTCCCCAAGACCGTGAGCGACTACGGCCACAAGCTCGAAGAAATCTTCGTCTGCTACGAAGACCTCATCGCCAAGTACGGCAAGGCCAAGGTCCAGGAGCTGCCCACCGGCGCCATCGGCATCTACACCTTCGTGGACAAGCTCCGTGTCGGCCTCCAGCAGCTCATGGCCGGCAGCCGCAACTTCAGCCTCGCCACCATTGGCCGCCAGCACATCTTCGCCCTCACCCAGGAGGCCGCCCGCATCTCCGGCATCGAGTACATCATGGACGCCTACCGCCAGCAAGCCGAAGCCATCATTGACGCCTGAGCGCCACGCGGGGAAAAACCTGGGGGGAACCTTCTTGCAAGAAGGTCCCCCCAGCCCCCTCTCCAAGAACTCTCACCTTGGGCTGCGGTTTTCGGCTGTCCTGCCGACGGGCCTCTCCCCGTCCTCCCGCCTCCTCTTACCCCCAACACCGAACACCCAACACCGACAACCCTTCTTCGTCCTCTCGTCGGCGACCCAGCCGAAACCCGCAGGAGTACGGCCCCCAATCCTGGTGCTCGACTTTGGGCCCCTGAGCTCCGAAGGAGCGTCCTATATCAGCCCAGGGCAACGCCCTGGGGAACGCCGCACACCATCCACCTAGCCCTGAAAGGGCGTACTACGGGTGATGCGCCCAGTACGCCCTTTCAGGGCTACACGCGGGGTTGACGCCAATTCCCAGGGCGTTGCCCTGGGCTGATATAGCACGCCCCATAGGGGCTCCGGGCAGAATCACCAGGGTTAGGGGCCATACTCAACCCGCAGCCCAAGCCTTGCATTCCGCCGACCGTTGCGTATCATAGGGGGCACTGACCGCGGCACCTCGCGTCAAAGGAGGGACGACATGCCCTCTGGCCTCCGCATCCTCTGCCCACAGTGCCAGGCCGTGTTCAGCGTCGAGACTGCCGCCGCGCCCGACGAGCCGCTCCTCTGCCCCAGATGCGGCACGAAGACCCTGGCCCCAGGCTCGGGCGCCACCACCGCGCCCGTCGCCCAGCCCACCCTCACCCTGCCGGGGGGCGACGCGCCCACCCTCTCCTCCCCTCCCGATGTGGGCGACAAACAGGCTGAGCCCGGCGAACGCACGGGCGAATCGCTGCGCATCCGCTACACCGAGCAAGAGGTCATCGGCCAGGGCGGGATGGGTGAGGTGGTGCTCTGCATTGACCGCGACATTCGCCGCCCCATCGCCCTCAAGCGCTTGCTCCCGTCGGCCTCTGCCGACGACGCGCGCCGCGCCCGCTTCGTCGAGGAGGCCCAGATCACCGGCCAGCTCGAGCACCCCAACATCGTGCCGATCCACGAGCTTGGCCGCGCGCCCGACGGCAGCGCATACTTCACGATGAAGTTGGTGAAGGGAAGGTCTCTGGCGGATATCCTGGGGGAGCTAAGGGACAACAGGGACAACAAGGACGACAGGGACACGGCTGGAAAGATTGGTGGCAGAGGCGTCCCGCCTGTGGCCCACAGGCTAGAAGCCTGTGCCACCAAAGAGACCTCCCTCGGCGACCTGCTCCAGGTCTTCCTCAAAGTCTGCGACGGCGTCGCGTTCGCCCATTCGCGCGGGGTGGTGCACCGCGACCTCAAGCCCGCCAACATCATGGTCGGCGACTACGGCGAGGTGCTCGTCATGGACTGGGGCCTGGCCAAGATCGTCAAGCCAGACGACAGAGGACAGAGGACAGATGACAGAGAGCAGAGGGCGGACAAGGATCGTGCGGCCCCGCTGTCGTCTGTCGTCTGCCGTCTGTCATCTGACAAACACGCGGCACGCGTCACGGGTCACGAAGCCATCGTCTCCGACCGCCAGGAGATGCCCGATCTTCAGACCCTCGCCGGCTCGATGATGGGCACGCCCGCCTACATGTCGCCTGAGCAGGCCAGGGGCGAACTTGATAGCATTGACGCCCGCTCCGACATCTGGTCGCTCGGGGCAATCCTCTACGAAATCCTCACCCTCGAGCGCGCCTTCGCGGGCGAGACCACCTACGCCATCCTGCGAAGCGTTCTCAAGGGCAACATCGTCTCGCCCGAGCAGCGTGCCCCGGGGCGCAACGTGCCCCGCGAGCTATCGGCCATCGCCATGAAATGCCTCCACAGGACCCGTGCCGCGCGCTACCGCAGCGTCCTCGACCTCAAGCGCGACCTCACCCTCTTCCTCGAGGGCCGCAGCGTCTCCGCCTCGCCCGACACCTTTTCCCAGGCAATCGTCAAGCTCATCAAGCGCAACAAAGCCGTCAGCGCCTCCATCGCGGCGGCCGCCATTGTCCTCATCGCTGTCACCACCTTCTTCCTCATCAACCTCACCCGCCAGCGCAACGAAGCCGTCCGCGCCCGCGCAACGGCGGAAGGCGAGCGGAGGGCCGCGCAGGACGCGAGGGACAGCCAGCGGGCAACGGCGCTCGCAGCCTCCGAGGAGATGGCCACCGCGGCCATCCGCGCCGCTGAGGAGGGGCGCATGGCTGAGGCCGACTTCCGCGCCGAGGCCGCAGTCAAAACCCTGCCCGACGGCCCCTGGGGCCACTACGCCCAGGCCATGGTCGCGCGGCAGAAGAACGACCTCCCCGCGGCCCGCAAGCTCCTTGAGAAAGCCCTCAGCTTCGACCCCGCCCACCCCCAGTCCAATGCCGCCCTCTCCGAGCTCCTCGCAAAGGCGGGCGAGCTTGCCAAACTAACCGAGCTCCTGGGCCGCCTGAACCAGGTCAACGACTGGCGAAGCCTCCTCTCCGCCGGCAAGGCGCTCTTCTCGGCCGGCCGATACGCCGATGCGGTCAAAGCTTTTGAGCGCGCCGTCGCCTTGATGGAAAGCGACCCGAAGGTGCTCCCCCCATTCCTGGCCGAGAAGAAAGACAGGCTCCTCTGCGCCCGTGCCGAGGCCGCCTGTGTCGGCTTCTGGGACTCCATCCGCAAGCTCCCCCTCGAGGAGCAGCAGCGCCGCATCACCGCCAAGTTCACCGAAATCCACAGCGTTGCGATGCAACCGCGCTTCATTGTTGACAAGGGCCTCATCATAGGGCTCGACATGTGGGCCATGCCCGTGCGCTTTCTTCAGCCTCTCAGGGCCATGCCACTTACCTACCTCAGGTGCGAGGACACACACGTCAGCGACCTCCGCCCCCTCAGAGGCATGCCGCTGAGTAGTTTCTATTGCGGGGGTCGGTTGATGGGTCGCCGCAGCGGCTTGGCGCAGCTCGGCCCACTCGAGGGCATGCCTTTGACGGAGTTGTACCTCGCCTGCTGCGAGGTAGCTGACCTTAGTCCACTCACAGGCATGCCACTCACTACGCTTTCTCTGGTAGCCCTGCCCATTAGCGACCTGACGCCACTGAAGGGCATGCGCCTCAAGACTCTACGCATTGCGGACTGCGGTAATATCAGCGAGCTGACCGCGCTCCAGGGAGTGCCATTGACCAGCCTAGACCCAACTCAAGCGTATTTTTCTTGCGGAACCCGCGAAAAATGGCTCGAAATGCCCGATCCCTGTGGGTAGAATATGTTTGACGGAAAACGCTTCTTCCCTCAGGAAAGGGCATTTCGAGTGAAGATCAAGGATACCAGAATTCTGGTG
>Ga0194112_10002122_pt1 | contig 28668 bp, 25 predicted proteins | sample TA2MahC400mmetaG_FD_146191 | JGI IMG/M metagenome (GOLD analysis project Ga0194112, IMG submission 146191) | Freshwater microbial communities from Lake Tanganyika, Tanzania - TA2015016 Mahale Deep Cast 400m | ecosystem: Environmental > Aquatic > Freshwater > Lake | place: Tanzania: Lake... | reverse complement strand
TCTTCCCTCGCTGATTACCCCTTGAGGTTATATGATAAAAAGCTCCCTCGTACTCAATCCGCAACTGCCTTGCCATACCCCAAACATACCATAATTAACCATTTATGTAAAGTGTATATTTTAGCTTTGACCCCAAGTCCCCCAAGTCCCCCAAGTCCAAGTCCACAACATCAGAGGAGGAACAGATGTCTGTCAATCTTTCAATTAAGAATGTACCAGATTACCTTGCGGGGCAGCTCCGAAAAAGAGCTACCCGCCATCATCGTTCCCTTCAAGGGGAACTCATGGCTATCTTGGAAGAAAACCTTGGAAATCGTCGTAGCCTAACGCCTACAGAACTTCTTTCAAAAATTAGAGCTTTTGGATTGAAAACACCTGGGGAGGCCGTGAGATTAATCAGGAGAGAAAGAGATGAGAGGAAAAGGGGACAGGCAACTTTTTTATAAAAGCAGCCTGTCCCCTTTTATTAATCTTAAACCGCAGAAAATAGGGTATCGAATTCAGGATGAAAGTTTTATCCTGAATAAGTGCGAAAAAAGAGATTTATTTGATTATAGTATATACATTTCTAAACATTGGAAGATTGGTAATATTTCTATGGGAGATTCTGGGTTAGGCTGGAATTTGAGCTTTCTAAATATGGAGAATACTACTCTAAAAGCTTTCATAATGTTAGACAGTAAAGGGTTTGGCAGTATATTGCTTCCTATAAGTAAATTGCTTAACTTCAATACTGTTTATGACTTTGAGAAGAGTACAAATTATCCTAATTGGACTCCATTATATCTAATATTAAAGATAGTTGTTAACCCAAAGGATTTAAAAAACATTGACGAAGCAACTACTCCTGCGTGGAAAGGTTTTATTAAGGCGATTAAATACAAGGAAAAAAATATTTATGATGGTACATTATATAGTCTTAAAACAAACAAAACATGCGGCGTTTGTGTATTATTTAAAGATGATGCAATGACTTCAGAACAAGCAAAAAGTATAATTGTATCATTAGAGTTTAAGACCAAGGTAGGGAAAAGCGATGATTTATTTGAAAAAGGTAAGAACGATTTAGCGAATGTCGATTTTGTCTCCGCGAGTATCAACTTTATGAACGCGCTTTATATAGATGAACGAAATCCGGAATATGCTTATTATTTAGCTCGATCGCTATTTGAAGATAACAGTATTGCCGGCAGGAAATCCAGACTTGGCTCTTCAAAGAAATTCCTGGAATATGCTCTTAGATTAAATCCAGGCCATCAAAAAACAAAGGAATTGTTGGTATCAGTGAAAAATGTTAGAGGAAAAGGGGACAGGCAACTTTTTTATAAAAGCAGCCTGTCCCCTTTTCTAGTTTAACATCAACGGGGCGTTCTCTACCAAAACGCTTAAAGTAAATCCTTTCGATGAAAACAGGCAGCGGTGCTTTCCAGGGTTCTTGTTTCTCATTGGCGATTTTCCCGAACTTCTTGGGATTCATGCCGAGTTCTCTTGCCATCTGGATATGAATATCAGAAAGACGGTATCGTTTTCGAACATCAATCCATACTTGATACTTTTCATGGTTCTTATTTTTCTTGGACATAGCCATTATTCCCTTCCCTAATTATTCTATCTTCCGCAACATTTCTTAAATTTCTTTCCACTGCCGCAGGGGCAGGGATCATTCCGCCCGATTTTTACTTTCTCTTCACCCTGCAAATACCAGTCTTTAGGAATATCCATCTTAAGGCGGGCAAGCTCACCCAGGGGAATTCCTTCTTCACCAAAATCAAAAGTCTTCTTTAACTGGAAAATGTTTCCCTTTTTACTGATTTTTACAGACCCCTCCATCTTGTCCAGAACACTTATCTTCTGATGAGTTACCTCAGCATCCTTTTTTCTTCCTGTCTCATTGTAAAGGTTCTCCAGTCTATCCAAGATTTCCTTTTTGTCCCTCACACCTTTGTTAGCCATACCTTGTGTAAGTATCTTTTCTGCCTTTTCGTAATCTTTATTGTCCCCATATAGCCAATAGCTATCAGACCACCCAATCCAGCCCCAACCCCATTTCGGATCCTCTTCCAACCACTTCTTATATAAAGTCTCTGTCTTTTGTGGTTGCCCGATTTCAAAGTAAGATTCTGCAATGGCTCGTTTCATATTTTCAATGACAAGAGAATCCTCATGAGGGAACCGGTTAATAAACTCTTCACATAAGAGTATCCTATCCTCAAAAAACTTCTTTTCGTCTACGCCTGCATTTCCAAGTTCCATTTCAAGATCCTGTACCCAGTTGAAAAGAGATTGTGTGCCCCTGAATAGATCATCAAATTCATTTAAGGATCTCATTCGTCTGGAATTCATGATATTCAAAATATTCTTCCAAACCTCAAGCCATATTTTACAAGCACCAGCAGAATCATTCTTTTCCTGTTTTTCATAGCCTTCCTGCATTCTGTCGTCAATCATCTCAAAGCTCGGCCTATCTGGAAACCATCGTTCCCACAAGATTGTGAAGCAAATCCATATCCAATCGTCTTCTGTTCCCTTAAACTTTAGATTCTGCTTTCTAATGATCCATTCAGACATCTCTTCAGCCGACAGGAATTTCATGAACAATTTACCGAAGGTTTCTCTATCCAACCTCACATTGAAGGACTGTAGCTTTTCAAGCAGTTCAAGGTCTGACATTTTTCTTGCTTCTGATAGGATAATCCGTCCGCCCTTCTCGATTGCTTTGCGATATTTCTTGTCGGCTGCCATCCTCTGTTCAACCATTCTATTTATCGCTATATAAGAGATATCAATCATATCGTTACTCCTAAACTTAGAGAGGCCCAGTCAAACCAGAGCCAAGACCCTGAGCCAGAGATTTTGCCATGTTGTTAAGGATGGATTCGTCCGGAAGGGTGATGGTCATTCTCAGTTGGCCCTTTTCAGATTTTTACAAGTTCTGCCCATGGGACGATAATTTCAAAAGGCGAAGCCTCTCCGTGAATATAACGGGACGCACGGTACTTATCCGATTTTTCAAAATGGGGGTTTTCAATAAAACCGTGGTCTGAGAAGATTATGATTTGAGTCCCGGTTGAAAGCTCCCTCAAGCGAGGTTTTAGATCGAGCTGCAAGAATTGATGGATATTCCGAAACAGATATTCAAGGTTTCCTCTTTCCGTATGAACCCTCTCATCGATGCCGGCAACTTTTAAGAGCTTCTTTTCACCAGTAAAAAACTCCATCTGTCTTGGGGTCGTTGATGGAAGATGAGCCCAGAATGCTCCTTCCTGGACGATCCTGAGCTGATTGGCCATTGAGGAAAAGAGATTCTCCTTAAGATATTCCCACAAGTCCCAACGCATCCCATCCATGAGGACAAAGATTTTCTGTGCCTCTTCTGTAAGCTTTACCTTCTCAAGGTCCTCGATCATCTTTGGCCTTTTCTTATCTCCCTTCTCCCATAAAGAAATGGCATTTCGGTAGAACTGAGAAAATTTCTCTGAGAATTGGTCCTTGAGCTCTTCGGCCTCTTCCAATCGATTCTTTGTGGGGAGGGGAAGGCTTATTTCCATCCGTTCTAACCTGGGGGGCAACGTGGCAAGAAGGAAAGAGAGGGGACTTAAATGCTGAATATAGAGAGACTCCCATTTCTGGAAATCCTGAGGCGGATTGGACTGCCTTCTTTTCAGGGTGAGAAGCTTTTGCCGGAGGGTATGGTAATCCTTCAGGGTCTTGACCATCTCTGTCTGTTTCTTAATAAATCCTGACGTCCGTGGGGGGAGATTTGGATCTTCCAATGGAGTTACGATTCCCCCTTCCTTCTCCTCCTCAGGAGCGGCCAGAAGCTTTTCGAACGTCTCCCGGAGGATAGAGGGAAAGATGGTTTCCCGGCAGAAAATATCGACAGCCTTTTCTCCCTCGAGAAGCTTCGAGACTTCGGGAAAGATTCCACCTGCTTCCTCAACCTCTTGAACAGCTCTTTCGAAGAGTTCAGGCTCTTTCTGACGGAGAAGCCTTGCCGCTGATGAAAGCTCTTGAATCAGGAGATCCCCCCTCCCCTCCTTTCCTTTCTGGAGGAATGGGAAGCGTGAGACAATTTGAGGAGGCAGAATCCCGTATCCTTCGATCCAGAGAGAAAGAAGGAGCGCCTTCTTAAAAATGGCCTGGCCCTCCTCCTGGAGAAAGGGCATGAGATGAGGGAATTCGACCTGGATAAAGGTTAAGAGCCCTTCCTGCCCCTTAACCTCCCCTCCTGTCTCTCCCTTGCCGATGAAGTGGATAAAGGTGCCTTCAGAAATTTCATCTTCCTTCAGCCATTCCCGGAAGATCTTTCGGACCTGTGATAGGCCATATTTTCGCCGGATGAGGGCTCCGTAAAGCTGGTCGAGATCGCGTCTGACCACAACGACCCTCCCCTTGAAAGCCTCATTGATCCCCTGGATGGCTAAGGGAGTCAATGCCTCATCAAGCTTTAAAAGAAAGCCCTCCCCCTCTTCGGCAGAAAGACGGAGAAGTCTTTTGACTACCTGAGACTTTTCATTCTCTCCGACTTCTTCAAGCCCCTTCAAGTAGGGAAGAAGTTTCTCCTGGTAGGTAGGGGCGCTCAAGGCTTCGATCGTTTCCCGAATGCCGAGGTCAATCGTTTCTTCGATCTCTCGAAGGGGTGTGAACTTTGATTCCATTGTCAGAATATACCCGCAGGAGCAGACAGGAGTGCTCTGAAGAATTTCAGCGCAGGGGGCATTGCATTCAGAAAAAAGGACCGCTGTCAGCATACGATCCACAAGACTGCGGTTGTGATGGACGGAGATCATTTCGAGTTGATCGAGCCTGGCCAGGAGGAGGTATCGACGGCAGTGACGAATCTTCTCGTAGGGGACGAATTGTTCACCTGAGCGGGCACGGCGATGGGCTTCAGAATAGACCTGGATGTATTTCCCCCGGAAATCCTGGAAAAGGTCAAGAACTTTCTGAATCGCCTGGTGATCGATCGTCACATTTTTAGCTTCAAAGAAACGGAGGATTTCATTCTTTTCATCCCTTAGGGATTGGTAAGCTGGAAGGTCTGGAAGGGAAAGTCGTGGGTCGGCGAGATATTGATAGACGAAGACAAGCCTTTCTGCATGATCGAAGAAGGCCCTCAACCCCTCCAGGCGGCGAAGCTTTTCTGGGAGGAAAGGTTCCTTTGTGACGGCCGACAGGAACCGCTCCAATCCCTCCCTTGGAGGAAAACTCACCTTCACCTCTTCCCACTGGCCAAGGACATCTTCTACCTCCCGTCGGAAAGAGTCCCAGGGAAGATTTTTAAAGGCTTGAAATGAGGAGGCCCACTGAATTCTCTGAATGAGGTTCTGGAGAGACTCAACCTCCTTTTCCTTCCTTAACCTTATTTCCAGCCACAGGGCTTCCTGCGAAGACAAGGTGAAAGGACCTTTCCGGAATTTTTCCGGAACGAGCGGATGATGTGGGATGGTTTGCCGGATTTCGTCACCGAGGATCTCTCCCTTACTGATGGCTGTTACTCCTTGGAGGCCACTTCGTGAAATATCCTCTAATCCTTTCCTTCTCTGTCCTTGGTGGACAAGGATATTTCCTGAAAAGAGAAGGGCGAAGATAAGCACCTCGAACTGGTGTTTCAAAAGGCCGTAATCGCCCTTTCGAAAAGACCAGTAGAGAGTTTCTGGAGGAAGTGGGCCTTTTTCAAGGAGAGAAAGAAGATGGCCTGCCAGTTCATTGGTTTTAGGATCGACGTGAAGGACGTACTGGTTTCCCTTCTTCTTTATCAGGCCCATGGGCTTGAGGAGTCCTTCAAGGATTGTGCGCAGCCCGAATTTGGTCCGCTCATCTACCTCCAACGTTCCGGTAGCAAAGAAATCCCTTAAGAGATTGGGGACCGTGGTTGGAGCCAAAGCCTCGAGGTAAGGATGGATCCTTTGGTGTTTCGGAAACCTCCGGGAAAGAAGCGAAGGAACGAATTCCTGGAGAAACTTATCCTGGGAGAGATATCCATAGTGAGAAAGCTCGATCTGCCTATCGTCCCAGAGCAAAAGGCCATTGAAATAGGCTTTCGTTAAGATCTCTCCCAATTTCTTCCTTCCGGCGTTAAGAAAAGTCTGGAGTAATTCCTGTGCCTGGAGTCCTGATTCCTGAGACTCCTCCCTGTAGTAATCAGAAAGGAGAAGTGCTGAAAGAAATTCTCTCATCCACGATTCCTCTTCTTCTTTGATCTCCGCAGGGATCCAGAAGAGAAAGAGGCCAGGATACTTATCCCTGAGGCTGGGGAGAAGAAGATCGTGAAGGTGTTGATACTGCTTTTCAACCTGATGGGTGGAGCCGACAATAACGAAGAAATCATCCTCTGTCTGCTTCCATTCTCCGGCCAGGGTCTCTGCGTGAGCAGGCAAGAACTCATCGATCTGACGTAGAAGAATGATTCCACTTCTCCGTGTATACTCCCAGGAGAACGAAACTCTCTGCTCCCTCTTTTCGGCCCATCCGACAAATGGAATATGAATGGATTCAGCAAAGGGAAGGAGGCGATCGAAGAGGCGACGATCACCCGGAAAGATATCCATGACTCCTTGCTGAATCTTTCGCCGAAGAATCCCTGAAGTGTCAGCCCGGAGGGTAATGGAGAACTGGTCATCAAGAGGATCCTTACCCGGTGTCACCGAAAGATGTGGGCTCTCTTTCACAAGACGATCGAGGACGTCCCGAAAATATTGATAGTTGATCTCCGCTTCCAGATCCGTCACTCTGAAAAGGATCATCTCTGCCATATGGCGTGCCGTATACCTGAACTTCACTGGCGAGATAGCGAAGAGGATGAGGAGCTTTACCGCTTCCAGAGCCACCTTTTGCTGGTCCGGATCTTCGAAGATTCGGGGAATCTCATCCTGGTAGTAATCAAACCCTTTTTCCACAAAGGGTTGTGTTTCTGCCATCTCCCGGATTCGGTGGATAAAATGATCGAATATGGCTGACGGACCGAGAAGGTCCTGGCTAGGCCGATCAAGAAAAGTGGGAATTTCCCGTCCTACGTCCCCTTTCAACCTGTAATGAATGAAATCGACAACGCCGCGGTGCTCGGAGAAAAGCGGCCTCAAATGATCGAGAAGGGTGACCGTTGCTGGATGAACAGGATAGAGCTTCAAAAACCTCTGCTCATCTACAGGAAAAGAAGGGAAATAGCGCCTGAGGGACTGGTAGATTTTACGGATCTCCTGCTCTGCCCCCGTTCGGTGGCGGATCAAACGCTGGGAGATGATCTCTTCAATGTGGGCACGGCCAAGGCTGATTCGCAGGTGGTAGCGATCTTTGATCTTATTGAAGGTGTCTTGATGGATCTCTCCTGTCTCTTCAATCCATTCTTGAAGGGAGGCAACAATCCAAAGGGGAAAGGAGGAGGCTTCTTCTCCAAGATACTGAATGAATCTTATATCTTCTCGATAGGCATGGGCATCGGTTTTTGATCTGAGAAACTCCGAGAGTTCGTCAACCAGTAAGACCAAGCCGAAATAGCCGAGGGCTCTTAACTCCTTTCTTACCTCCTGGAAGGTTTCGTGCCTCGATTCTCCCCCCTCAAAAGGCTTCCCGATTTGAAGAGAAAGCTTCCAGAAGATCTCTTTGAGGAATATGTCCTCCAAAAATTCAGTTCCCCGATGCTGGATCAAGGAGATCTCAACGACGAAAAATCTGCGGGATTGAAGTTCCCTTTGAAAAGAATCCAGGGATGGTTCCTGGGAGAGAAGGGCATGCCAGGAGTCAGGATAACGGAGGAGTAAACTCAGTATGCTGAGGAAGTGTGATTTCCCAGACCCAAAATGGCCTTTCAGAAAGGCCCCCTTTCCCTCAGGTTTGGATAGAGAGGTAAAGATCAACTCCAGATTTTTCATGACCTCTGTTGTGACAACGAAGGATTCGAGGATCATCTGCCTGAGGCTTGACTCTTCGATATCTTTTAATTGAATCACCGTCTTGATTTCAGGGACTTCGATGAGATCTCCAACCTTGATCAATATTTTCCTCCTTAACCCCCCTTCATCCCCCCTTAAATTAAGGGGGGATAGAGAAGGGTTATCTTTTCCATTTTGAAATCAGTTCAAGAAAAAAACCTCCGTACTTTCTGAAAGTGATCTCTCCAACGCCTACGATTGTCATCATCTTTTCCCGACTATCAGGGAGCTGACTCGCCATTTCTCGCAGGGTCCGGTCTTGAAAGATGCAGTAGGCAGGCAATCCTTCGGCACGAGCGAGCTCCAATCTTAATTTTCTCAGCTCCTCGAATAGCCTTTTATCAGGTTCACCTTCTATCTTCCTTTCTTTGATCTCCTTCCTGGGGATTGGAGAGAGAGAAATGTTTTCCCGTCTTTTCATGGCCTCCCATCCTCTTTGGGTAAGAAGGAGAACCTTGTATTCCTTCTCTCCCAATATAGTGGATTCCTGCTTAATATAAGCCTTGGACAAGAGTTCCTGAACCCATATCTCCACTTGATTCTGGGTAAATTGGGAAAGAAGTCCGTAAGTCGAAAGCCTGTTCAACCTAAGCCTCTCCATGGACTTTTCTTTAGAACCGGCCAGCATCTTTACAGCCATGCCCAGGCCAAAACGTCCTTTCATACGGGCCACGCCACTTAAGATCTTTATAGCCAGAAGGGGATCGGACATATTTTCTTCGGTGGCTGGCTCAACCTTCAAGTTCTGACAGTGATCGCACCCACCACAATTCTGAGAAGGATAGTATTCCCCGAAATACTGAAGAAGAAAGGTCCTCCGGCATTGGCTTAAAGTCCCATAATCCATTATGCGGTTCAATTTCTCAAGTTGATAGGCCTTTCTAAGTTGAAGGGTCTCAAAGTTAATTGGAAGCTCTGATGGTGCCATGCGAGAAATAAGGCGGGCCCCCCTTCCGCGAAAAGGGGGAATGTAGGTTCCTTCCCCTTGTTCTTCCATGTCTGTCATCAACCTCCGGAAGGTCTCTCTGGAGAGATGAGCCCTTTGGGCCATCTCTTCTGGAAGAAACTGTATTCCCTCAAAAAGCTCCTGCTCAGTGTAATGGTCGGTCAGAATCTCCATGAGAGCAGATTTTGAGGGCGATCTCTTTAAAATCCCGCTCAGGATCTCCTTCGGTGCACGCTTAATATAGAACTCGGCTAAGTTTTCATAGCGATGGAGGCGATGAACCACCCCAGCCTCTTCGAGGATCTTCAGGGAAGAGGAGACAGCCATTTCCGCTACGGTGGGGTTGCAGAGAAGGCCGATCTCCCGATAGGTTAACCAGATCGGATCTTCCAGTCTCTGGAGAAGGGCCTGATAAACCGACAGGATAACCTCCCGGTCTGGGTAACTCATTTCTATAAAGAATTCCTGAAGCCTTCGGTCAGAAGGAGAAAAGAGGAGGAGGCATGTAGAAGAGTCTCCGTCACGACCGGCCCGGCCGCATTCTTGATAATAAGCCTCTATTGAACCCGGAAAGTTGTAGTGCATAATAAGGCGGATATCCGAGCGGTCAATCCCCATGCCAAAGGCATTGGTGGCTACGACGATGTTCGCCCGGCCTTCCATAAAGGCCTCCTGGATATGGCTTCTCTCTTCTTCCTCAAGCCCGGCATGATAACCAAGAGCCTCGATGCCTTCTCGCGAAAGACTCTGGACAATAGATTCGACTCCCTTTCGGGTTCCTGCATAGACAATCGCCCCGCCCTGAAGTCCTTTAATTCGACTGACAAGATGAGAGAACTTTTCTTTTGAACTCCTTACCGAAACGACCTCAAAGAAGAGGTTCTCTCTGTCGAAGCCAGTAATGAACAACTTCGGAGCGCGGAGTTTAAGCTGGGAGATGATATCTTCCCTAACACGGTCCGTTGCCGTTGCGGTAAGGGCAATGGTCTGAGGTCTTCCAAGCCAATCCAGGGCTTGGCCGATCTTTAGATAGTCCGGACGGAAGTCATGTCCCCAGATGGAGATACAGTGGGCCTCATCCACGGCCACAAGTGAGATAGCCCTTTTTTTAAGGGCCGTAAGAAAAGGGGCGCTCCTGAGGCGTTCGGGAGAGGCATAAATGAGCTTATAAGATCCCTCCCCAATCTCCTTCAGAGCTTCTTCCTGTTCTCCGATCCCCATGAGGCTGTGGACAGAAATAGCTGGCACCTCGAAGACCCTCAAGGAATCGACCTGATCCTTCATCAATGCAATTAGAGGGGAGATGACCAGAGTTGTCCCTGGAAGAATGAGGGCCGGAAGCTGATAACAGAGGGACTTCCCTCCTCCGGTTGGCATGACCACAAGAGTCTCCTCTCCGGAGAAAATGGCCTCGAGGATTGCCTCTTGACCGGGTCGAAAATCACGAAATCCAAAGACCTTCTCCATGAGCTCCCGAGCTCGGAAAAGATGTTGGTCAGTATGAGAAAGTACGGTTTGCAATTGATAAATCCTTGGGCCTTAGGATATCCTATTTCTTGAGCAACAGATCTGGTTACCGCTCTAAGGAAGGGCTTTGTGAAAGCCTCTCCAATCTTGTGCGGATTTTCCTGATCGTTCCGAGAAGGGATTTCTGATCCGGATGTTGTAGAAGGGTTTCTTCAAGGAGGATAAGAAATCCTCCTATGTCTCCCCGGGCCTCATAACTTTTCTCAAGGGTCTTTCGGACGACGTAATCTGAAGGGTCCCTTCGAAAAGCCTCCTTTAAGCAACGGATGGCTTGGTCATAATCTTTCTCACGGTAGCAGCAGAATCCCTGCTGCTTCAGGAAATAGGCGTTATCAGGTTCCAGATTTGAAGCCTTCCTGTACTCTGCCGCAGCCTCCTTGACCAGGCCAGCCCCTTTAAGCCTCTGCGCAAGGAGTCCGTGAAGCTGGGCATCTTCTTTCTTCGATTCCATGCCGATGACCGCCTGGAGCTCCTTTATGACCTGGGTTTCAGGTCTTTTGCGGCTTCGTAGACGGAGGATCTCTTTTTGAATAAAGGCGTCATCTGGTGAGATCTCTTTTGCCCTTTCAAGGGTCTCGAGGGCCTGATCAAACTTCTTCATCCGGTTGAGGATGAAAGCCTTCTCTTTAAGGAAAGAAAGACCTTTCGGTTTCACCACAAGAACCTTTTCAAGTTCCTGAAGGGCCTCATCAAAAAGCCCCATCTCTTTGAAAGCCCGCGCAGTTTTGAGCAAAAGATAGGGTTTCCGGTTTCGGGAGAAGGCCTGACGATAGCAATCTATCGCTTTCTCAGGAGAATGTTGTTTTATGAAAATGTCACCCAGCGCAGACAATGCCTCCGGATGCTGAGGATCACGAGAGAGGACTTCCTCGATGAGGATTCTCGCTTCGATTAAACGTCCCTGCCTGAGGTAAAGTAGAGCAAGGCTGGTTTTGATTAAAGGATGCTCTGGATTTTTTTGGAGCTCCTTTCGGATTTCCTCTTCAGCTTCTGAATCCCTTCCTCTTTCTTTGAGAATCCGGATGCGATCTGGCAATTTTTCCCAATCCATGATAACCCTTTCGAAGAGGAATGAAAAAATTTTAATAAAATTAGGCCAATTATGCAAGTGAATTCCATCCCACTGTTCCATGCCAATGTCCTCTCCTTTGCCCAGAGGTCAATTAAATAAAGGTAAGAGGCATCAGCGTCCATAGCTCGCGCCTCATCTTTTTTTGATTCTTTGCAAATTCTCTTTTACAATTTAGAGAATTCCAATTTGTCTGCAGGTGGCATTTCCAAAAGGAAAGGAGCTGAAATGAAAATTAAAATGGTCGTCATTTTGGGTATTTTGTTTTTAGTGAGCCAGAGAAGTGTGGAGGCAAGTCCGGTCCTTAAGAATCAGAAGGATAAGATAAGTTACATCATCGGGATGGATATCGGGGATAACCTTAAGAAGCAGTCGATTGAGATAAACCCGGAAATCCTCTTAAAAGGAGTGAAGGATGCCCTTTCCGGAGAGAAACCCTTGATGAGCGAGCAGGAGATTCGTGAAACGGTTGCCGCTTTTCAGAAGGAGGCGAAGGTGAAGCAAGAAGAGATGGCTAAAAAAGCCGGAGAGAAGAATAAGAAAGAAGGAGACGCTTTTCTTGCCGAGAATAAGAAGAAGGAGGGAGTGAAGACCTTGGCAAGCGGCTTGCAGTATAAGGTGATCAAGGCAGGTACCGGGAAAAAACCAAAATTGACCGATACCGTAACTACACATTATCGGGGCACCCTGATCGATGGAACCGAATTTGATAGTTCTTACCGTCGAGGGCAGCCTGCAAGTTTTCCGGTCAACGGTGTCATCCCGGGCTGGACCGAGGCGCTTCAACTGATGGAGGAAGGGGCGAAATGGCACCTCTTCATTCCTCCCCAAATGGCCTATGGTGAGCGGGGTGCAGGAACTGTGATCGGACCTAATTCAACTCTCATTTTCGAGATTGAACTGATCTCAATTCAGGTGAAAAAATAAAATTATCATAGAACACGCATACGAGGAAATTTATTTAGGGAAAATTTATATTCTTACCCAATAAATATGAGAATTTCCTTCTAACATTTTTGCCCCCCTCACCCCCTCCGTTCGGCTGAGCTCACGACGAAGCCCTCTCCCCGTTGGGGAGAGGGGAAGGGTGAGGGGAAATTTCAAATATTTTTAATTAGATTTTAATTACAAGGTGTGGATGAAATGACAGAAAACGAAATGGAAGAGAAAGTGAGTTTTGCAGAGCTTTTTGAATCTACCTCCAAAACTCCAGCTCGCAAAATCCTCCCTGGAGATACCGTATCAGGAAAAGTAATAAAGATCACCAAGGATACAATCTTTGTTGATTTAGAGGGAAAGAGTGAGGGCATTGCGGATATTCAGGAATTCCTGGACAAGGATGGGAGTCTTGTTATCAAACAAGGAGATTGGGTCGAGATGAGGGTGGCCTCGACCCGGGATGGAATCCACCTCACAAAGGGAATGAAGGTTCAGGTTGCTGATGCTCTCGGGATCTTACGGGAGGCAAGAGAAAACCTCATCCCTGTGGAAGGTAGAGTTACAAAGGCGATTAAGGGGGGCTTTGAAATCGATCTTTCTGGCATTCGAGCCTTTTGTCCTTTAGGCCAGATCGACCTTCGGTTCTGTGAAAAACCGGAGGAGCATGTTGGAAAGAAATACCCATTTCGCATCATGGAGATCAAGGAAAAAGGGAAGAATATTGTCGTCTCCAGGCGTGTCATCATAGAAGAAGAACAAAAGAAGAAATCAGAAGAAACCTTGGCCATGCTCAAAACTGGGCTTGAATGTGAAGGAAAGGTTACAAAACTGACCGACTTTAGTGCATTTGTCGATATCGGAGGAATCGAGGGGATGATCCATGTCTCTGAGATATCCCATGTAAGAATAAAGCATCCATCAGAGACCCTCAAATCCGGTCAGGATGTGAGGGTCAAAGTTATGAAGATCGAACAGGACAAGGATGGTCACCCCAAAATTGCCCTTTCCATGAAGGCTCTGGAGCCTGATCCATGGGAAAAAGGTCTTGGATTTCAAGAAGGCGAGATCATCCGCGGCAGAATTTCCAGGCTGACCGACTTTGGGGCCTTTGTTGAGGTAGCGCCAGGGGTGGATGGCCTGGTCCATATTTCTGAGATAAGTTACGAAAAAGTCTCCCATCCTAACAAATTTCTTCGTGAAGGAGATGTTGTGGATGTGCTGGTTATGGGAATTGATCATGAGACACGCCGCATTTCTCTCTCCATCAAAGATGCAATGTTTAAAAAAAGAATTGTGGAAGACCAGGAAGGATCAGATAAGGTAAGTCTTGAGGTGGGCCAAATTCTAAAAGGGATTGTTGAAGATAATAAGTCTTATGGTCTTTTTATCAGGCTTCCACAACTTGGGACAAAGATAAGGGGTCTGCTTCCCATCGGGGAATTGGGAGATTCTGAAAAGGGGGATATTAAAAAGAAGTTTCCCAGAGGTAAAGAGATTAAAGTGGAGATCGTCTCAATAGATGAAAAAGGTCGAATACGACTCTCACAGAAGGTTATTGAAGAGAGAGAAGACCGGAAAGATTATGGAGAGTTCCTTGAGAAAGGGGGAAAAGGTACGGAATTGGGTACCCTTGGAGATATCTTTAAAAACCTGAAGTTGAAGTGAACCCCTGGCCCTCCATTTCAACTCCAAACCAACCAGGACCTTCCATTTAATACCCTTGAAAAAAAAGAATGGGTGACAAAGAGATGAAAAGCCAATTTAAATTTATTATGATCCTTTTTCCTTTGTTTATCTTTTTATCATCTATTTCCTCTATAGAACCATCTGAAATCTATAAATGGAAGGATAAGGACGGAAACATCGTTTTCTCTGATTCTCCTCCTCCACCTGGAGTGGATGCGGAGATCAAGAAATTCAAAGAAGAACCAACAGAAAGGCCGAAGGCAAAAGAAGACATCTCCAGGCCTAAAGTAGAAAGGCTCAGGGAGAAAAGGCCATATGGAAGTATCAATGTCATCATGTATATGACATCACGGTGTGATTATTGTAGAAAGGCAAGAGAGTACATTCGGTCTCTCGATGTGAATCTAATCGAGTATGATGTCGAAAAAGATCGGAGCAAGAGGGAAGAGTTCCTAAGAAAGAGTGGAGGTGGGGGTGTGCCCCTGATCGATGTTGAAGGGATCATCCTTAGAGGGTACAACCCTGGTGAGATTAAGACGGCCATCGAAAAAAGAAGAGGCGGATAGGTCACGAGATTGAATAGATGAAAAAGACGAATGCAGCAAGATTATTGGATAGTTTAAATATCCCTTATAAACTCATCGAATATAAAGTGGATGAATCGGATCTCAGCGCAGAAAATGTGGCGAGGAAGATTAACCTTCCATTAGAACAGGTTTTCAAGACGTTGGTTGTCCGCGGAGACAAAACAGGGGTTTTCCTGGCTTGCATCCCGGGGGGGATAGAACTCGATTTAAAGGCCATGGCTCAGATCAGCGGAAATAAAAAGGTGGATATGGTTCCCGTCAAAGATATTCTTCAACTAACCGGATATATCCGGGGAGGGGTATCGCCGATTGGTACAAAAAAACAGTATCCCATCTACTTGGATGAGAGTGCAATGAAGTTTCCGTACATCTCGATCAGTGCTGGAGCGCGGGGTTCCCAAATTTTTATTTCATCAAGTAATTTAATCAAAACGTTGAATATAAAGGTATGTAAGATTGCTTGAAGTTACAATACAAATGAGAAAGAGAGGAAGAAGAAATGAGTGAAGCTCATGTTCTTTATCGGACCGAAGGACATATTGCTATCATCACCCTCAACCGACCGGAGGCAAAGAACGCATTTAGCGATGAAATGATCACCCTCTGGCGGCAATATCTTGAGCAGGCCAAGACGGATGACAATGTACGAGTGATCATTGTCACAGGAAAGGGAGACGCCTTTTGTTCAGGTGCGGATCTCCGAGAAATCGATGAGGGAAAACGTAGACTATGGAATATGAAACGATTTCTCTGGGAAGGGGTGCACCGTATTGTTTTTACCTTGGAAGATTTGGATAAACCCATCATCGCAGCCATCAATGGTGCGGCCATGGGTGCCGGTTTGGATATGGCCCTGATGTGCGACCTCAGGGTCTGTTCGGATAGGGCAAAACTTGCAGAGTCCTATATCCTCATAGGGGTCGTTCCTGGAGATGGAGGAGCTTACTTTCTTCCCAGACTGGTAGGGATGGGGAAGGCTCTCGAATTGTTACTGACAGGAGATGTCCTCAGTCCTGAGGAGGCCCTGGAGATAGGTCTTGTGAATCGTGTGGTCCCTCATGACCGACTTATGGTTGAGACGATGAGGCTGGCTGAGAAGATTGCAGATAAACCGCCGCTTGCCATCCGAATGATGAAGAGGGCTGTTTATCAAGCTCAAACAAGTACACTCCGATCCCATCTGGATTACATCTCCTCTCAAGTGGCTCTCTTATCGGAGACCCTGGATCATCAGGAAGCTGTGAAATCTTTCTTTGAAAAGAGAAAGCCGATATTTGTTGGAAAATGAGGCACTACCATTCTATCTCAAATTTTTTCAATTAATTAACTCCTTAATTTTCTTGAAATAAAATAAGATACGTGTTAATTTTTATTAAAAATGATTCAAATGTCCCATGTTTTTAAAATCTATCCTAATCAGATTTTTGCCCTTTCGGATATCAGCTTAGAGATCTCATCTGGTGAATTCACATTTATCGCTGGTCCCAGTGGGTCTGGGAAGAGCACACTTCTACACATCCTATTCTGTGCTGAAAAACCAACCCGTGGGGAAGTGGTTGTTAATGGAGTCCATATCACAGACCCCAAATTCAATAAGGTCTATCAATTGAGGAGGACGATGGGAATCGTCTCTCAAGATTTAAAACTATTACGGGATCGGACGGTAAGGGACAACATAGGCTTCGCCTTGGAGGTAACGGGTCATCCTCTGGGGGAGATCAAAGAGAAGGTTTCAGAGATCTTATGGCAGGTGGGACTCCAAGAGAGAGAGAAGGATTCGATCCTCTCACTTTCGGCAGGAGAACGACAGAGGATAGCAATCGCTCGGGCTCTGGTCAATGATCCTCCTCTAATTCTGGCAGATGAGCCAACAGGAATTTTGGATGCTCAAATGACCGTTGATGTGATGAAGATCTTTACCGATCTCCATCAAAAAGGGAAGACCGTGGTGATTGCCACCCAAGACATGGATTTAATCCAACGTTATCCCTATCGGGTTATAACTCTCATGGAAGGGAGGAGAGTGGATATTGAAACAAGTGATGAGGTGAGACAGGAGGCATGATCTTATTTCCCCGTTACGTGATGGTGCGGGCTCTTCAGAACATGAGGGGGAATCTATTCCCCAATCTTACCAATATCGGCATCATTGCTATCACGATGCTCATCTTTTCAGCCTTCTCCCTGATCGCATTTAATCTCACTTCCTTTCTCAAGATCTGGGAGGACAAAATCCTGATCATCGCCTACTTGAAGAAAGGGATTCCTTTAAGCACAGTGGAAGGACTTTTAAAGGATACACGTCAACTGGAAGGGATTGAGGCGGTCAGTTATATCTCCCCTTTCGATGCGATGGTCTTTATGGAAACAAAATTAGGAAGCCAGAAGAATCTCCTCGAAGGGATTAAACCCTCGGTCCTTCCCTCTTCTTTTGAAATTCAATTGAAGAAAGAGTATCGGAATTCAACAAAAATCAATGAGGTGGCCTTTCGGTTGAAGCAGTTTCCACAGATTGAGGAGATTCAATACGGTCAGGAGTGGGTTGAAACATTCTCTGTTATCGTTCATCTTATGCGCCTCACCCAATGGATCCTGGGTGGGCTTCTCCTCGCTGCACTAATCTTCATCATTTCTAATACCTTCCAATTGACCATCACCTCTCGGCGAGAAGAGATTGCGATCATGGAGATGGTAGGAGCAAGCCCTGCCTTTATCAAAGTTCCTTTCCATATCGAGGGACTCATCCAGGGCTTCTTGGGAGCAGGAGTGGCGATTCTACTCCTCTTTTTATTATACAAAATCTTTATCCTCTACCTCACACCCTCGATGAGAGGATGGTTGGCAGGGATTTCCATACTTTTTTTACCACCGGAAACAACCATATGGATTTTATTGGGAGGAATGGGCCTCGGTGTTTTTGGTAGCTTTATCGCCTCAATGAGATTCTTAAAACGAAATGAGTGAGCCATCGATGAGAAGATGGAGATGGGTCTTATTCTTAGGAGTCATCCTGGGGTGGTTTTTCACCATGGGGGCCATTGACCTTTGGGCAGGCCGGCCCGAACAGATTGAGAAGGACATCACTCAAAAAAAGAAAGACCTCAAGGACGTTAGAAAAGAACTCTCCCTGACGAGGGAAAAGGAGAAAGAGATCCGAGGGAAAGAGTCCTCCATACTCGGAAGCCTCCATACCATTGAGACTGAGCTTTATAAGAAGGAGAGAGAGTTGAAACAGATGGAAGCCCAGTTAGGCAAAACAAAAGAGAGGCTTCACCAGACCAAGAACCAGATCCTCATTCTCAGTCAAGGGATGGAACAGACTAAGGAAGAGCTCTATTCAAGACTGACTGCCCTTTATAAAATGGGAAGAATGCCACCTGAGATGTTTCTCCTCAACTCACAATCCTACATTGATCTTTTGAGGATCGATAAATATTTAAGAATCATCATCGATTTTGATGCTCACTTAGTCGAAACCTATCGCTATCAAGTAGCCCTGAAGGAGAGGTATCAGACAGAGTTAACCCAGGACCAGTTGCAATGGGAGCGAAATATCTCCGAGGTGGAAAAGAAGAAAGGGGAGATCGATAAGATCAGAGGGGAGAAGCGCGGCCTGCTCAAATCGATCCAGAATCAGAAGGTAGTCTATCAGAGACTCATCGGGGAATTAGAAGAAAGGGCGAGGGAGCTCCAAACTCTCATTAGTAAATTAGAACGAGAGAAGAGCCTCCTATCTTACGGGAAATCCAGATACGAAAACGTCAAGGGAAAGCTGATACCACCCGTTCAAGGCAAGGTTGTCAGTCTATTTAAGGAGAGGGGTCAGAATGGAATTGAGGTCAAAGCACCGATGGGTGCTGAGATTCGGGCGGTCCTTCCTGGAAAAGTCCTCTACTCCGACTGGTTCAAAGGGTTTGGGAATCTCGTGATCATCGACCATGGAGATTATACCTTCACTGTCTCGGGTTATTGTTCTCGATTGTTGAAGAAGGCAGGGGATGTTGTTTCCCAAGGAGAAGTGATCGCCCTGGTAGGGAGTGCAGGATCATTGAAAGGTCCTTGTCTCTATTTCGAAATTAGATACCAAGGGAAACCCCAGGACCCTATGCATTGGATCCCAAACTTGGATAAGATCGCCTTCCTTCCAGAGGGTCATGAGCCCGGAAGGAAGTAATGATGAATAAGGAGAAGAATATGTTTGAATGGAAAGGAATCAGAAATTTAAAAATCATTTCAGTGATCTTACTGGTCTTTCTTTTAGGGGTGACGGTCGGGTTGGGTCGGTTTCATAAAGTTTCAGCCGTCTCCAATACGACGTATGAGGACCTGAAAGTATTTACGGATGTCATCAGCCTCCTTCAAAAGGAATACGTTGAGGAGACGAAGTCGAAAACCCTGATCCACGGGGCGATCAAAGGGATGTTAGAGACCCTGGACCCCCACTCCGCATTCATGCCCCCCAATGTGTTTAGAGAGATGCAGGAGGAGACCAAGGGTCGGTTTGAGGGGTTGGGGATTGAAATCACTATCAAAGATGGTCTTCTCACTGTAGTCTCTCCTATCGAAGATACTCCCGCCTTTAAAGTAGGTATCTTGGCAGGAGATCAGATCCTTAAGATTGAAGGAGAGCCGACAAAAAATCTGACCCTCATAGAGAGCGTCAAACGATTACGGGGTCCGAAGGGTTCCAAAGTAACCATCACCATCATGAGAGAGGGTTTCACCAAACCCCAAGATTTCACTCTAACCCGGGATGTCATTCCCATCCGGAGTGTTCGTTACGAATTATTGGAGAAACATTATGGGTATATTCGCCTTTCCCAATTCCAAGAGAAAACGAACATTGAATTTGAGAAAGCGATGAGGGCCTTGGAAGAGGCAGGCAAGGGAGGTCTGAAGGGTTTGATACTCGATCTTCGAAACAACCCTGGAGGCCTTCTGGATCAAGCCGTCAAGGTGTCAGATCACTTCATTGAATCGGGTCTCATTGTTTCCGTGGAGGGTAGGAGGGAAGAACAGAAGATGAAATTTAACGCCCATCCCCAGGGAGACAATTTCAGCCGTTATCCTCTGGTCGTCTTGGTCAATGGGGGGAGTGCCAGTGGTTCTGAAATTGTAGCTGGAGCCATTCAGGACCACGGTCGGGGGATTATCCTTGGAACTCAGACCTTTGGAAAGGGATCGGTTCAAACGATTTTCCCTCTGAAGGATGGATCAGGGCTCAGGTTAACCACAGCAAGATATTACACACCCAATGGCCGCTCCATCCAGGCAAAAGGGATTGTGCCTGACATCATTGTCAAGCCTTTACTGCAGGATGAGGAAAAGACCGTCCCAAAACAAATCATGGAAAAGGATTTGGAAAGGCACTTGATTGAGATAGGAAAAGAACCCCCTAAGGAGAAAGAAAAACCAAAAAAAGAGGAGGTGAAGGAAAAGAAACCCGTCGATCTTCAGCTTGAGCGAGCTCTTGAGCTTCTCAAAAGTTGGGAGATTTTTAAAAACATAGCTAAGGGTAAATAGACCCCGTGGTTGAATGAGCAACTCAGGTGAACTGAAATAATGAATCATTGGAAAGTCCCGCCCTTTCTAATGGGGTTTAGAACAACGGGGTAGAGCTGATCTAAGACGGTTAAATAATCAATGAATCCATTCGGACGAAGGAAAGGGAAGGATTGGGTTTTTTACCTTCTATCCTTCCTCATTGGATCTCTCCTGATCGTTTTGGGATATGTCTCTTTTACTAAAGAGAAACCCCTCTCCTCAAAGCCACTTTCCCAAAAAGTTTCGCCCATCGATCAGACCATCCAAGGCCGACTCCCTGAGATCGTCACTCCTAAAAAGGACGTTTCCCTTCACAAGCCATCGGACCTTCGACCCAAGGTGGTGATTGTGATAGACGACCTCGGAAGTGAAAAACCGATTGTCAAAGAATTTCTTCATTGGGATCTTCCCATTACCTTTTCCATTCTCCCATTCACACCTCATTCCAAAACGATTGCCTTGGAGGCTCACCGAAGGGGTAGGGATGTGATTCTGCACCTTCCTATGGAGCCTCATGGTTACCCAGAGGTCCGACCTGGTGAAGGAGTTCTCCTACAAGAGATGGATGAAGAAAGTTTACTTCTTCAACTTTCCAAAGACATAGAAGCGGTTCCTCATATTAAAGGAGTTAGTAATCATATGGGGTCAAGATTGATGGAGGATCCTGAAAAGATGAAGATCATCTTTTGCGAATTAAAAAGAAGGGGACTCTTCTTTTTGGATAGCCGGACAAGCCCTCAAACCGTTGGTCTTCAGACGGCCCATGCCATAGGCCTGAAGGCCATGGAGAGGTCCCTTTTTATTGACCATTCCTCTGGTGCGTATGATATCAGACAGAAGGTAGAGGAGCTGACTCAACGCTGCCTTTCCGAAGGAAAGGCCATCGCCATCGGCCATCCGCATCCCTCCACAATCAAAATACTAAAAGAGATGATTCCTAAGATGAAAGAGAAGGGAATCGAGGTTGTTTCCCTCTCTTCACTCATGGAATAGAGATATAATATTCAAAATTCTACATTCCGAAATCCGCATTTGTAATGGACCAACTTTTTTATGGATGACCACAAATTTTCTCATAAATTTAGGGAACCCTTTTTGCTAACCATTCTTGGTTGCCAGCAGATGGTCCTCCCTGAACTTCCAGCCTGCCTACAATGGTATCCCCAGTGACATGGCCGTTAAACTGCATCAATACTGTTTGTTGCTGAATTTTATGTTTAACCCTGAAACTCAACCAGTCCCCTTTCAACTGCCCGTCGGCGATTGAGACTTTCTTCCCCTGAATGGCCACTTTGCCGCTGATTTTCTGGAATTTCTGCTTTAGAAGCAGGATGTAATCCTCCTTGCCTATTGGCAAGGGAATATTCCAAACCCATCGACCTACCACGTCTGCAGGCATGATCCAGTAGTAAAAGGTTTTCAGATGGATTCTACCCATGTTATCTGGTTCCCATTCATCCATATCAAAGGTGGAAAGAGAAAAGGGGACAGGCTACTTTTCGGTCAAATGAAATACAGTCAGGCATGACTAATTTCTTATTTTTCGCTTCCAATCCAGTGTGAACGTCCCTTCCAGCTTTCCAAGAACCAACTGTCTTCTTGGTATGCCCTTAAATTGGCCCCAAACTGTAGATATTTAATTAACTGTAGTTTAGCAAATTTTATGTTCTAAATTGTCATGCCGAACTTGTTTCGGCATCTAAAAACCTTATAAATCAACTACCTATGAGACCCTGAAACAAGTTCAGGGTGACAAAAAGGCTTATGAAATTTTTTTCTTTTATTTCAATAGGTTATAAATTTTTGCTAAACTACAGTTAATTAATTGTACCTGTCCCCAAATTTTAAATTTGAACCCGTCCCAAATTCTTCTTCAGACATCTTCAGAAAAAGGGAAAAGATCAACTGCTCGATGTAATCGCCATAGTCAATTCCATCGGGTCGTAGAGTGTTACAGAATCCCAAGAGTTTACCTACGATGTCAGCCATGAAATTTCCTTCTCTATATTTCTAAATATCTTTAAGAATTTTCCCTCCAATGATTTGTCAAACTCTCTCAACCACTTTTTGATATAGACTAAATCATACTTCGGGTTTTTTAAGAGAATGGATTTTACATCGTCAAAATCCCTTGCTCTTCCAGCAATTACTTTATGGATCACCACATCTTCAAGAGAGGCAAATCTAACTATTGAATGGCCCAATTTAATATCCTTTGCCCTCTCTATCGCTTGCCTTTCATAAGAAGAAAAGGAAAAGATAAAATCGACCCGAATATTACTCTCCTTATCTATTGTTGGAAGGACCATAGTTCTCTCCACAAATTCCCCGTCATTTTTAACAAGAACCTTAAGGCCCATTGAAGGAATGATCCTTTTTAATCTGGCAAGCTCATTCACCCCGATCCCGAGGGTGATATCGATATCTCGAGTCAGTCTTGGCTCCCCATAGAGAAGAACAGCCTGGCCGCCAATCACCATATAGGGGATAGAAGCCTTTTTCAACTCCTGGGTTATCTTTTTAAGCAGTCTTTGGAACACTGTTAACCACCTTTGCGATGCGGATATCGACCTCCAAGCCCTCAAGGGGATCCTTTAAGGGAAATACCCCCAGGGTAACAGCCTCTTTATAAAGGGCCTCCACAATCTGGAAGTTTCTCTTTACATCTAATTTCTCATTCTTCAATAATTCCTTCTCAAATTTGTAAAATTCTTCTTTCTTCATCATCGTGATCCATGTCTGTAATTTTTACCCACACAATAAACAAAATGCCATTTCTTTTGCTCCCTCTCCCATGAAGAAAGAGGTTTATTTGGATTTAGCGAAGATGGCCTAATCTACCAAAAATAAAGCGAAAAATCAAACCGCTTCCTATTTTGTTTGGAGCTTGAAATTTGGTTATTGGAGTTTTTTGTAGGTATACCCATCAATATTAAGGCTAAGAAAGCAGCGATCAGGGCCATCATTGCACCAAAGGAGAAGGCCCACTGAGCTCCAGACGTTTTCCAGATGAATCCCATCAGTAGGCACGCTGGAAGCGTTGCTATTCCGATGAAGAAATGGTAGGCTCCATAAGCCATTCCTCGTTTTGACTCCTCCACCAGATCGGCCACCCATGCTCGTTCTGTTCCTTCGGATAGACCATAAAAAAGACCATAGAGTAAGAATAGAAGCCAGATATGATAGCCTTTTGAGGCATAAGCAAATCCTAAGTAGACCAAACCATAGACAGTCCAGGCGAGGGTCATTACCTTTCTCCTTCCTATGCGATCCGAGAGAGCACCTCCAGGGGTCGAAAATACTGTCTTTGAGAGGTGAAACACAAACCAGAGGATAGGAATCGATACGATATCGATTCCAAAGTCTTTTGCCCGGAGGAGTAGGAAGGCGTCGCTTGAATTTCCAAGGGTGAAAAGGGTGATGATGATAAGGAAATACTTAAATTTCCTGTTCCATGTTTTCCATTCAATCCTGAAAGGAAAAGAGGATGAAGTCCGATCTCTTTTCACATCAGTCACGCCCCGATAAAGGATCAAGAGACAAAGCAGTGCAGGAATAAAAGAGAGGATAAATATCAACCTGAGGTTTTTTGTAAGGCTTGCCATCAGCAGGGAAGCGATGAGAGGCCCTGCCATGGCTCCGGCATGGTCCATGGCCCTTTGAAAGCCAAAGGCCTTGCCGAGATCGTTTCCACTACAGGATTGAGAGAGCAAAGCATCTCTGGGTGAAGTCCTCACCCCCTTACCCAAACGGTCAAAAAAACGGAGGGAGAGGACATGAAAGGCAGAGGTGGCCAATCCCATAAAGGGCCGGGTGATGGAGGCAAGGGAATATCCGAAAAAGATGATCACTTTCCTCTTCTGAAAACGATCTGAAAACCAACCGGAGAAGAGTTTTAAAAAACTTGAGGCACTTTCAGCGATCCCTTCAATGAGACCAACGAAGATGATCCCTGCCCCCAAGACCTGAGTCAGAAAGAGAGGGAGAAGGGGATAAATCATCTCACTTGAAATATCGTTGAATAGACTGACCCAGCCAAGGTTTCTTACATTCTTCGAAAACCCGAGAAAGGATTTTTGGTCCATGTTATCAATTCAAGATTTTTTTCTTAAGTCCACAATTCCCAATCTAAGATTATTTATAGATTTTCAGGATCTCATCTCTTGGAAAGGGTCTTAATTCTTTTCGTTTTTTACCCTCTACATTTATCACCCTGGCGGGTCCTTTCTTCACCTTGCCGATGACCTGAAGAGGGATAGAAGTTCGTTTGAAGGCTTTTTGAATAGTCAGAATGTCTGAAGGGGAAATCGTTAGAAGCAGTGACCCAGAAGCGATCACGCCAAAAGGGTTGAGCCCGAATTCTCGGCATAGGATTCTGGACTCTTCGTAGACAAAGACTTTTTCTAAATCAACTTCAAACTCCTTTTCAGAGGCCATTGCCATTTCCACAATCCCGTTGATCAGCCCTCCCTCAGTGGGGTCATGCATCGAATGGACAGAGGCAGAATGACAGGCGATTTGAGCAGCTTGAAGCACATCGATCCCTGGATCGAAAATAAATCTCTTTACCTTCCGAATCAAGGAGGAGGAAATGCTCCTTTTCAAAAGTTCAGCCTCTTTTTCCCTTGCAATGATTGAGGTCCCCTCGATACAAACTCCCTTGATTAATAGGAGGAGGTCGCCTACTCTTGCCCCGCTCGTTTTAACCAGTTTCTCTTTTTTCACCTCTCCAATCATATGGCCTGAGAGAATTACCCTATCCAACCCTGGGGTGATCTCTGTATGGCCTCCGATGAAAGAAACGTTGAACCGACGACAAGCCCCATGGATCTGACGAAAGACCTTATGGACAAGCAATGGGTCATATCCTTCTTCAGGGAAAAGGAGTGTGGCCAAAAACCATTTAGGGGTTGCTCCCCTCGTCGCAATATCATTGATGTTCACCATTACCCCGTAGTACCCGATCTCTTCCGCCGTAAAGGTAATGGGATCAGATGTGACAACCCAGTAATGTTCGGTCCTTTTTCCCACATCAATGACAGCAGCATCTTCTCCGATCTTTGGTCCAACGACCACTTGAGGATCGAGGAGGGTATATTTTTCCAAAAGCCCTTTTAGGATATCAATCTCCAATTTTCCTGCCTTTAATGGTTTTCTTATTTTTTCCAAATAATCCTCCTCCAATGGAATTTAAACAGATATCCATTAGAGATGCAAGGCTTGATCTAAGGGATTAGAGTTATGGGGGAAGAATGTGGTTTAAATGGTATGAGAAATGAATTGGCTTGGTCAAGAGCCAATTTTTGTAGGCATCAAAGCCTTTTCCATCAGGAGTTCATAGGCACTCTTCTTTCCGAGGATGGGCTCCTTTTTCTTCTGGCTCCAAACGGTTTCAGGTCGGCTCTGCATCATAAAGATATTAAAAGGGAAAGGTTTTTGTTTATCGATAGCCCATTCAATGTCTTGGGGACATTTATAATATTCTTCAACCCTCTTTGCATATCTTACAAGTTCGATAATCTCTTGATCTTCGATACATTGGGCCTCTCGTCTTTCGGGAGGGATATCGGCATGAAGAACCTCTTTTCTCTTAGGGTCGTATATACATTCGATGCATTTTTGGGAAATCGTCCTTTGTATCTCCATTGTAACCTTATCCACCACAAACTTATCCGGATTACACAACCCTGAGACAACGGTTTCTCCCAGTCCCCAATTCCCTTCGATAACGACTTTCGATGGGTCTCCATTAAGAGGATTTAGGGTGAACATAACACCTGCTGTCCTGGCATCGACGATCTTCTGGATGCCAACGCTGATCAATACCTTTTCATGAGGGAATCCCATCTTCATTCTATAGGAGATGGCTCGGGGTGTAAACAGACTCGACATACATAACTTAATTTTTTCCAAAGCTTCATCACGACCTTGTACCCAAAGGAAGGTGTCCTGCTGTCCGGCGAAGCTTGCTCCTGGCAAGTCCTCGGCTGTGGCGCTGGAACGGACAGCAACAGGAAGATCGGGTGCATCGAAGACTTGGGCCAGAGCTTGATAGTTCGAACCTATCTCTTCCTCTATTTTCTTTGGAAACAGGGCTTCGGCCATGAGCTGCCGAATAGTTTTGCTTGCTTTCTCCAGGGAGTCAACATCCTGAAGATCGATTCGAGAAAGGATCTCTTGAATTTTTTCCTTCATGCCTCCGCTAATAAATTCTAAGTAAGCCTCAGTGGTGACAGAAAACCCTGGGGGGACTGGAATATCGGCTCTGATCAATTCACCCAGGCTGGCATTCTTCCCTCCAACCAGTCCAATGGCTTCCTTACCCGCTTTGTCAAACCATAATATATAAGGCACCCTATACCTCCTGGAATAATGGAACAATGGGGACAAAATAGATCACCCATTATTCCACCATTCCATTATTCCAATAAAATCGTTAGGCCCGCTTCAATACATTTACAATCCCGGCGTTACCATCTACCCGCACGGTATCACCTGTTTTAAGCACTGCGGTGGCAATGCCTGTACCGGTAACGGATGGAATTCCATACTCTCTGCAAACAATTGCTGCATGACTGGTCAAGCCACCGATATCTGTGATAGAGGCTTTGATTTTGGTGAAGACCGGAGCCCAAGCAGGATTTGTCGTCGGACAAGCAAGGATTTCACCCTGTTCGATCTTGGTAATTTCTTCAAGAAGTTTAACCACCCTTACCTTTCCTTCAACGACCCCTGCGGATGAGGCAAATCCTTTGAGTTCAGTCACCTCTTCAGGAACAACAGCCACTCCCTTCAGCCAATCTTGAACCTTCTCTGTTGTAATTCCCCAGAGCATAACGGTAAAGGGTTCTGCCACCTCTTCAGGCGGAGTTCCAAGGGCGGGTATAGGACTCCATTTCTTTGAGGCTTCCAAAATTTTCTTTCTCTTTTCGGCCCTGGTCTGCCAGTATGGAGCCCTGGATGGAACGCCTTCTCCCAATGCCCATGTCGTTGCCAGATCTTCAATGAGATAGGGGACTTCAAAACGATTGAAAAGATAGATATCGTCTACCCCCTTCAACATTCCATACTTCAAAAAGAGGCGACCAAACTCCCTGACCTTCTCAAACCATATCGTATGAAACCAGTGTTCCACCCAGAAGAGATGGTCCTCTGCATACTTATAGATCGTCCGGACGGCTTTGTAGGTATCATCAAATGACTTTTTATCCTCATCTGTCTTGATGAGTTTTCGATATTCTTCAGCTAATTCTGCTCTTGCCTTATCAATACTTGCAAGATCTCTTTCGATCCTTTCTCCCCTTTCAATTCTTTCCACATAACCCTTAAGGTAACCAAAAGGAATTTCCATTTTCGTGGTCCAGCTTCCTTCATAGTGAAACCACCCACTCCCGCATGAGACGAAGAACCAAGGGTCCTTTGAATTTTCATATTCAACAAGCCAGGCGTTGCCTTCAGCGGTCTTTCTCAGGGCTTCTATTTTCTTATCAGGAGAAATATCACTCTTCAATATTTTAGCCACTTCAGGGACTGCTGCGGCCAGACGGGAAAGCCTGCACAATTCCTCTTCAGGTCGGAACATCTGGACATAGGCACCTGCCACAAGCTTGCCGATGGTGCTCTCACTGATCCCGGGGAAGAGCTTCCGACAAGTGTCTGCAAACAAAAGATAAGCAAGATAGGCAAGGTTTAGGTATTGAAAATGGTACTGCCATCCTTTGATCATCATATTGACAAGTCTATCCCACGCATCAATGAGCTCATAAGAGGTATAGTAACCCCTCGGCTCAGGAAAGACGGTATCATCGGGCTCAAACTTCGGAAATTCCTCTGGAACTTTAATATTATTCATCTCCTCACCAAGGGCCTTGAACTTCTTCAGCCAGATTCCCCAGAGTTCATCGTAATGGTCAAAAACATAAAATACCCTTTTCTGGAAGAGGCCGGCTTTCTCTGCAATAAGCTCCTGAGGTGGTGGCGCAACTGGTGTAATGTACATGTAGCAGCCGACCATCCTTTGAGCGACTCCCTGAGCTGGCGGAATGCAGAAGACCCTTGTGGTATATTGAGAAAGGGAAATCTGCCATGCCTCGTGGAAGATGAGATCCAGAGGATACATCGGCTCCGGAGCATGGATTTTGTCATGATACCAGAAGTGCTTTTCTTCCCATTCCTTTCTCTCTTTACTAAAGATGTAATAGGGCGGGTACATTTCCTCCCAACCCTCCAGTTCTTTTGGATATTCCACATCCAGCGGCATGGGAAAACCTTTCTTCTGTGCCATTATTACCCCCTCCTTCCTTTTTGAATTGTTAAAAAATTGGTAGCGTTCTAAACAAGAGACCTAAAGCAAAAAACCCAATTTACGATATGATGGAGAACCTATCTCATATCCCGAATTCGGTCAAGTCATCTAAACCATATTTTATAGAGGATGTC